>JAALLO010000178.1_pt1 | contig 16313 bp, 19 predicted proteins | sample 7245941 | NCBI WGS metagenome assembly JAALLO01 (sample SAMN13049198, study PRJNA578106) | oil field metagenome | isolation source: filtered produced water from oil reservoir A2 | place: USA:offshore Texas | collected 2016 | reverse complement strand
CGTAGATGCAAATCCCTGGGAGTGGGAACGCACGATCGAGTTCCTTAATGATACTACTTACGAAGTACAATATGAAGGTAAATACTATGAAATAGAATTCATGACTGCATGAAGCGTGTTTGCTGCTTTCAGAACAGCTCCAGCTTCTTCCCTATTCCCTTTTCCAGAGCCTTCTCATAGACCATGTTAGCGGTCACAAGATCCTGCACTGCAAGGCCGGTTGAGTCAAATATAGTGATCTCTTCATCAGATTCCCTGCCAGGTCTAGTGCCGGCAACAATCTCTCCCAGCTCGGCATAGATATCTGTTTCTGAGAAAGCTCCTGATGAGATTGATACGTTTACTTCGCCGGAATGGGATGCCTGGACGATATCATCCACAATCACCTTCGACCTTTTCAGTAAAGATGATTCCAGCTCCTGTTTACCCATTGCATCGGCACCGATGGCATTGATATGAGTGCCATCCCGCACCCATTCTGATCTTACTATCGGACTTCTTACCGGAGTGGTAGTGACAAGGACATCACAATCGCATACGTCCTCAATACTGCCCTTCCGGGTAAAATCACAATTTACGGCCTGCTTCATTTCCTTTTCAAAGGAATCACAACTACTGGGTTTCCTGCTTGTGATCTTTACTTCATCGATATCCATGACTTCTGAAATAGCAAGTAACTGAGTACGTGCCTGGTCACCAACACCAACCATTCCGACTACCCTGGAATCCCGGCGGGCCAGGTATTTAGTTGCAACTCCGCCTGCTGCACCTGTTCTCATATCTGTAAGGTAGCTGCCATCCATTACCGCAAGGGGTGCTCCGGTCTCGGTAGAATTGAGCACCACAACCGCCATGACAGTGGGAAGTCCTTTTTCCCTGTTGTCGGGATGGACATTGACTATCTTTACACCTGAGATGTCCTGCTCTTCCATGAAAGAGGGCATTGTCCGCAGGTCTCCGTTATGCTCGGTGAAATAAAGATAGGATTTTGGCGGCATCTGCACCTTCTTCAGTCCGTGTTCCCTGAAACCCGATTCAACTGCCGACAGTGTCGAAGACATGTCAAGCACACTTTTTACATCCGATTGATCCAGCCATAAGATATCCATAAACACCACTCTTCAAAATATATCTAAAATTTGATCATTATAGGATAAACGATTATGGGATTTATTACGGAATTATTTGATTTAATGCAAACATAAATATATAATATTGATTTAATATATTATAGGAGTCGCATGGAAAGAACTACAGCAAAGATCTCGAAGCAGGAAGTTAATGAACTGCTGGATAATGGTTACAAGCTTCTGAATATACTTGAGCAGAACTATGCCTGGAACTCAAAGGAATATGCACGGAACAGAAGCCGTTTCATCTCAGGATATACTAAATGGTATAAACGCTCGAAGGAAATCATCTGCAATCTCAGTCCTGACAGATGCAAGAGATTCCAGGGTCTTTTCAGTACAAATAAACGTTCGGGAATAAACGAGTATACCTACACCATACAGGACTACATACACGGTGTTTACCTTGAGAACCAGGCAAGGAACTACGTGGACGAGGTGACTTCAAAAAGACTGAAAGAACAGATGGAGATGCTCAGAACCGCATCATCACGCCTTAATGAGTTCTCTTTCGATCTTGAGAGTTTTGTGAAGATCAATCCTATCTACTCGAACAGGGCATCATTTACCACAGAAAACACCAATCAGATAATCGATATCGACCTGGAAGATGAGCATTACAACAGCCTTAAAACAGAGATAAACTCAAGTTTCAGGACAGGACTGTTCATCAGCACATTCCTTCTCTCCAGAACGCTCATTGAGAATCTGCTTATCGATGTACTCAGACACATCTATCCACCAACGACAGAAGAAAATATTTCCATATATTATAACACAGAGGATCAGAATTTCAGAGACCTGGACATCCTTACCCTTACTATTAGTGAAAGAAAAGAGGAAATTCCCTTCGATGACGATGTACTGGATGAGATACTCCTCACACTTGAAAGAATGAGCATGGAAAACAATCCAACATCACATTCCGACATAAAAATCCCGGATCGGGAAGAAATAATTAGTTACCGAATCGGTGATACCGTGGAAAATCTTATTTTAATGAAGGATGCACTGCAACAAGAACAGTCTCTTTGAGCTTTTTTCATATTAATTGTATCTTTTTTTAGAAACAGACTTCTGAGATCCTATATTCATATGCAGGTATTGCAACCACCCAAATAAATATATAAGACTAGTTTAGATTTTGTATGGGGTTATTATGAATATATTATATGTCTTCGCACATCAGGAAGCAAAGTCCTTTAATTCGAGCTTGAAAGAGGCGGCCATAACTTCACTTGAAAAGAATGGTCATGATGTAAGACTTTCCGATCTTTATTCTATGCAGTTCAAACCTGTACTCGACAGGGATGACTTTACACAGCCTAAAAGAGATGATATCTTCAATCCTTTCCTGGAGCAGATGAACGCAAGCAATAATGCAAGCTTTTCCCGGGATATTCTGGATGAGATGGAAAAGGTCAAATGGGCTGACTTTCTGATATTCCAGTTCCCGATATATTTCACAAATATGCCTGCTATCATGAAAGGATGGATAGACAGGGTCTTTGCTCCGGGATTTGCTTTTAATCCCGCAACACAGAGTGCATACGATACCGGCCTTCTCAAAGGAAAAAAGGCAATAGTTGTGACAAGTACCGGAGCTGAAGAAGCCATGTACTCAAAGGGTGGACCGCATGGAGACATACATGAGCTGCTCAGGTATCTGACACACTGCACACTGGAATTTACAGGTCTTGAAGTGTTTCCATCCCACATAATATTCGGGGCGAGCAAAATGTCACAGGAAAGAGTTGATGATGAAATTCGCAGATATCTGGAAAAACTCGATTCCGTGGCTCTGGAAGAAAAAGAGTCCTGATGCGGGGGAAAATCCTCTCCTGAATTAGACGGGATTTAAAACTTCAACTCAATTTGTAGTTTAAGCAAGAAATTTATACAAACGTAACATGTTCCCTTCAACGAAGATTTGAGGGAGGCCAATGAATAACAGTGGGAATACCTTTATGGGCATAATGGTTCTGATCACTATAGTGATAGTGGTCATAGCAACCTTTTCACTCGGATGCACCGAGGATCCGGCAGGTAATGGTACAGGGGGAAACAATAGCAATGTCAGTGGTAATGAATACATCTACAATGACGCCGCTGTGGAAGATGTTGAAATATTGATCCTCGAATCATTTCCCGTGCAGGTAAGAGCCGTAGCAAGCGGATATCTGCCGGACGGTTGCACGGAAATAGACAGTGAGAATACAACGGTAGAAAGAAACGGGAACACATTCAATGTAAGTCTGAGGACCATACGCCCGAAAGATGCGATCTGCACACAGGCACTGGTACCTTTCGAAGAAACTATCGACCTTGATGTATATGGTCTTGAAAAAGGGGTCTATACAGTAAATATTAATGGCGTTGAAGATAGCTTTGAGTTAACAGTAGATAACGTACCCGCTGAATAACTTTTACTCTTCCGGCTCACCGAGATAGAGCTGGAGTTTTTTCTTGAAACCCTTAATATCTATTGGCTTTGAGATATAATCAATACAGCCTGCCGAGATAAAACGCTCATCGTCCCCGCGCATGGAGTGGGCCGTCAGAGCTATGACGGGGATATCCTTGGTTGAATCCTCATTCTTTATTCTGGAAAGCAGCTCAAGGCCGCCTATCCGGGGGAGTTGTATATCCAGGAGAATAAGATCGATCTTCTCTTCCTGAAGTTTCTGCAGGGCAACAAAGCCATCTTCTGCCTGAACAACACCATAGCCATATGATTCGAGAAGGTCGACTGTCAGTTCCATATTAACAGGGTTGTCTTCAACCACAAGTATCTGTACCATTTTCTCAATTCCCGAATTGTTTTATGCTTACTGGATCCTGTAAATAAAACGTCAATAATAATTCTCAATTGTTACACATGAAAGCTTATATCTTTATAAGCCTTGCAAATAAAAAGCACAAAGGAATCATTATAGGTTCAATAATATATGCTGGACTTTATAATATATATAAATTTTCATTCAATTCAAAAATGCAGCAGGTATAAAATCTTAAAGATAATGTACAACTACAGGAACAGTAAATATACGGACAATAAAACCGATTCCAACAGGTGCTTAATTGAAAAAAGATCATGATTTCTCGGACAGGGAAGTTCTCAGTATAATACAGAAAATACACAAGTCCCGGTACAAAATTGTGCTCTCTGTTACCGGCGGTGGCAGCGGAGCCTTCTCAGAGTTACTTATGCATGGCAGTGGTTCTTCGACATTACTTGAGGCTATTGTACCATATAGTAAAAATGCTCTTGCAGAATTTATAGGGAAGGAGCCCGAAACCTACTGTTCCGAAGAGACCGCACGAGAGATGGCAATGGCCTCTTTTGAACGTGCCTTAAAGCTCTGTGACAAAAACACCGACACACACAGGATGATCGGAATCGGTGTGACCTGCAAGCTTGTGAAAAAGGATGATGAGAGAGAGGGAAGAGAGCATGATATCTACATTGCTTCCCAGTCAGCTACGCGAACAAGCACGGCTCATCTGAAACTTCTCGAAAACAGAAGCAGGGAGACCGAAGAAAAGATCAGCTCTTTATTCATTATACATTTCCTGGCGCAGCTTTGTGAAGTTGATGCCGAGAATATATTACCGCTTCCCATGATACCGGAGTTTGCCAATACCGCAAACAGATCGGCAGATGTCAGTGAAGAAATCGGAGAACTCCTTGTAAATACGCTTTTGCAGGGTGATGAGGCAAAAAAGCGGGCTATCAATCTCAGCAATTCATCAGATAATTCTCATCCAGAGGAAAGAATAGTTTTTGCTGGATCTTTTAACCCATGTCACAGTAAACATGTTGAAATTGCAAAAACAGCGTTCAAAAAATATGGATCACCTGTCTGTTTTGAGATCTCGCTTGCAAACGTCGACAAACCTCCCATTGACTTTATTTCCCTGCAAAACAGACTTGACTCACTCAGAGAATATGATTCTGAGGAGTTCATGGGAGATATATACCTTACAAATGCGCCTTTTTTTGCAAATAAAGCAGTACTGTTTCCTGAATCATGTTTCCTGATAGGAGCCGATACCCTGAAGCGTACATTCAATGAGAAATATTACAGGGAAGGGGAAACAAAGGAAAGCCTGCTTGAACATTTCAGCTCAATGGGAGTGCATTTTATGGTATTTCATAGAAAGAACATCGACATTAGCATGGATGATGACATAAAGCAGATTTTCAAAGAGGTCGAACTAAGTGAATATGAAGATGACGGCACATCTTCAACAAAGATCAGAAAAGGGAGAATACAGTCGGATCAAGCATGATCTGCACCACAAATATTGTACAGGGAAGGAAAACCCTTTGATTCATATGTCTTCATGATATCCCTGTCAAGTGCTGTGGATAACTTGCATAGTATTTCCTGGGACCTGACAATCCTTTCTACATCCATCTTATCCCACCTCTCACATTTAATATTATCAAGGGTCTCAACTAGATGAGAGAATTCATCTGTCGCAAGACAGCAATCAAAACTGATACAATGTGAATCTCTTTCACAGTGGATAACCGTTCTGGATATGATTTCTTCAAATACCTGACCGTCAATTTCATGTTCGAACTGATGTTTTGAAGGTACAACGTCTTTATTATGATAGTGCACCTCTGCGAGAAACAGGAACCTGTCACAGTCGCATATCCATTCCCTTAAACTATAGAGCATATTCATTCCCACACCAGGATTTAGTAGGATTTCAAGTTATAAAAATCTATTTTTGCTTAAAAAGAAGCATACAGTACCTTAATTTTATGAACAGTGAATAATCAGGTATTACAGGATTATTAACTGACCATCATAATTATGAAAGCATCATACATGTATGAAAGCATAATAGAATATTCTCAGGATCCACCATCATCCGATAGTACAGGAGCAGACTTTTGCATCATATTCCCATTCTCATACATAATAAGACTTATTCTTTCCTTTGCCATGAAATCCATAATAAACTCGACCTCATCAACATAATATGTATTACCGTAGAAGGGGACAAAAGGCTCTTTGTCTGTCATCTCCGCATAGAACATGTCCCCACCGAAATAAGCTATGAATTTCAAATGATATTTTTCAAAAACACGGATCAAGAAGTCCTTTGACATGGGAGGCGCGGCAAACTCGAAATCCTCTTCCTGAAACTCAATCAGATCCTCTTGCATAACAGTTCATTATGTGCATCTGATAAATAACTGGCCGCCAACAGCGAATATATAGAAAATCTCTACCAGAGAATATATATTCAAGAATGTTTGATGTTTGGAATATCAAATAATAAACATCAAACAATGAATTGTTTTCGGACACAAAGAGTACAATCAGGAAGCATCCATCCCAAGAGATATTGCCGCAGCCAGCTCATCGGGCTTCTTAGAGCCTACCATAAGATTTTTTCCATTTTCGAGAACCAGAACCACACCTTTACTCCCACTGACATTATAGGCCTGACCTTTTGGTCCGAAGCGTATACCCCAGCCTCCGTAATCCTTCAGTGGACTATAATCACGGACCTCGTACGACCTGATGCTTTCAAAAGGAAATTTCCTGAAAGAACGATGAATCGGATAGAAACGGATGTATAGTCCATCGTTTCTAACTTCCGTAACCATTTTTAGAGATAACATGAAAGCCGGAAACAATATTCCAAAAATGATCAACAATAATAACATGACCGGGTCGGATGCGGGATTGTTGCCAAAAGAAATTCCGAATATCAGTTGTTGTATCGCACCATACCATACAAATACAATCAGTGCGACGACAAGTAATCTTACCCATAATTGATCAAATCTTTGTTGTTCCATGAAAAATACAGGGTCTTTAGAATCCATGTTGAAATAAACAATCTCAAAGTATATGTATCTAAATAAAGCTTTCATATAAGTTCAAAATCTAATTCACGTTAAGGGAAGGAACGCTGAAATAAAAAGTACTTCCTTTTCCGGGTTCGGACTCAACCCATATCTTCCCGTCATGCAGATCTATTATGTTCTTTGCTATAGCAAGTCCAAGACCGTTTCCTCCGAACTTCCGGGTAGAACTGCCGTCAACCTGATAGAATTTTTCAAATATATGTTCCAGTTTATCCTCCGGGATACCTGTCCCCGTATCTTTCACATATACAATTGACGTGTCCGTGCCGGACATTGTGCCGATCTCTATATATCCATCTTTATCAGTGAATTTCAATGCATTGTCGATGAGTTTTGTAAGCGCATATGCAAGCTTCTCAGGATCTGCTTTTATGAAGCGGTCCTCTTCAAACTTTTTAACAACATTTACGTCCATGGAATCCAGTTTCCCGTTAAAAGTCCTGCAGGCGATCTCAACAATCCCGTTGAGATTTGTCTTCACGATGTCCAGCTCTGCGGACTCATCCTCACTTCTGGCAATTTCAAGGAGGTCCTGGATCATCCAGTTCTGTTTCTCAAGGGCTTTCAGCGATGTTTTAAGATAGGAGTTCCTTTTTTCCCCATCCTGCTCATCCATTGAGATCTCAACGTAACCTTTCATTATGTTCAGCGGAGTGCGTAGCTCATGAGATATATTCGCAATAATATTCCGTTTGGCCTGTTCAAGCTTTTTAATTTGCGTTATGTCCTTGGCAACTGCAACATATTTGATCTGGTTCTGGTATTCCACACTGCCCATACTCAGAATAACAGACTTTATCTTTCCACCCGGAGTTATCAGGTCCAGCTCATGGATAAAACTTACATTAACCTCCGGCTTTTGCAGGAGCATTTTCAGGTCTTCTTCCTTTTCTTTAAAAATAGAACGGAGATCACTTCCTATGATAGCGTCTTTATCGGATTCCATTATATGCAGAAATGCCTCATTTGCAAACTCTATTCTCCCGGCATCGTCAGTAACAACTATCCCGTCAAGACTTCCGGAAACTATCTTTGTGAGGTAATTTCTTGTATCGAGTACCTCCTTTGCAGCTTTTTCCTTTTCCGCTACCAGATAACCGATATGTTCTGCCATGTCATTGAAGGAATCAGCAAGTAGTCCAATCTCGTTTCCTGATTGGATGTCTACCTTATGATCAAGCTTACCTTCGCCAAATATCTCCACACCTTTTTTGAGTTCCATAATAGGACGTGAGATCACAGAGCCTGAGAAATAAGCAATGCCTGAGCCTGCAAACATCAGCAGGAGAACGAAAAGTCCAAGAATGACGGTGAACCTATCTATAGTAGTACGGATGCTCTCCTGGGACATGCCCACATGAACCTCTCCTGCCTTTCCTTCCAGTATAGGATAGGAGATATCCCTGATGTATCCCTGCTCGGTGTCAAGCAACTGGGTTCCAGTACCACTTAATGCAGGGTTTATACCTTTAAGATCCACAGGGAAGCCTTCGTCAAAGGTATGGACCATGACCTCACCCCTCTCATCCAGAATGAATACGTATATGACCTCGGATTCACTTTCCTTTATCGTTTCAACAAGCCATTGAAGGCGAACATGATTGTCCGTTAGGATAGGATTGACACTGTTCTCGGCCAGGTTTCGCGTAACTGAAATTCCTTTTTCGTTCAGTTCAGTCTTCATCATGCTTGTCTGGACAACATTGAGATAAGAACCCATCAGGACACCAAGTATGAGTACAATAAAGACCACATTAAGAATCAGTTTGGTCCTGATACTCAGATTATCGAAATATGAAGCTAGTTCCCTTGATACCTTTTCCATATTCATCATATCTCCGAGGAACTATGTTCATTAGATACATAGGTATCATGATCCATTGCAACGAACATATTAAAGCCCATTTCATTAAGAATATCCCTTCCCAGAGAAGAACCATGCATCCCGAGTAAAGAGGCCGTTAATTTACTTTCCAGCTCTTCATCTGTGTCAGGATGTACGGCAAACACAGGAACAAGTTGAGGAGGAGATAAATGGATTATCTTTAATTCCGAGGAGTAATCTGTTGAACCATCCACAACATAGGTCCACATAACACTATCGACCTCCGCACCATCAAGTGTTCCCTGTACTACCATATCAATGAAATTGTCCTGGCTGTTACTGTAAATATAACTTGAAAAGAAGGAATCGGGAGACTCACCCGTTACATCCAGCATATATTCAGGAACTACCTCTCCTCTGTTAAAACGGTAGCTATTGAAGGCAAATCTTTTGTTTCTCAGATCCTCCAGCGAATCAATGTCAGCATCTGATCTCGTGATCACATATGAAGAATAGTGGATATCACCACGAATAACAGGAACTGCGATTATTTCCATTCCAAAGTCCTCATGGCCCTGAAGATAATCATCCTCTCGTACAAACACCGCATCCAGATACTTCGTTTCCAGAAGATAGTTCATCTCAGCGGGATTATCCCTCTGAACAAGTTCAAAATCAAGACCCGTGTCCTCTGACAGATAGGCAAGGAATCCCTGATAATATTCCAATGTGGTTTTGGGAGATGCCATGGAAAAAACGCCTATGCGTACAGGCCTGTCATATTTATTCGAATCTTCCAGATCTTCTGTTTTCTCAAGGGATACTTTCAACGCTTCTTCATCCTCAAAGCATCCACTTGAGGCCGTAATTATGAGAAAAGACAGAATTAAAGGTATTACAAAAAGGAACTTTCCTTTATCCAGAACATTTTTTTTCATTCCCTGTCTCTCAATAACATTTTTTTGGTTAATATATATCCGAATATTTATTCTAATGCAAGCAGTTAAACTATATAAAACTTACACTATATAAATATTAAAGTTAATTATATATACATAAAATTCCCATTAAATATTAAAGGTGATTTAAAATGATTCCAAAAAATAAATTCATAGCCATAGCAGCTATTTTCATATTCGTTTTTTCCATCCTTTTTATTGGAATCCAACTAAATTCACAAAAAGAAGACATACCTGCAAATACTGAAGAAGATTCACAGTTATCGACATCATCAACAGATAATGAACACTATAATCCCAGATCCGTTGAAAAGATTTTCATCAAGGGATCAGATACCATTCTTCCTATATCTCAAGCAGAGACGGACGCCTACATGAAAATGAATCCTGAGCATGAAGTAATTGTGATAGGTGGAGGATCTTCACTTGGAATTGCCAGCTTCATAGAGGGTGAGGTAGAGATAGCCATGGCCTCCAGGAAAATCAGGGAATCGGAAATAGAAGCTGCTTCCGTCAAAGATATAGAACCCATCGAGACCGTCATAGCCTGGGATGGCATATCTGTGATCGTCAATAAGGGAAATCCTGTGGAAAGCCTGAGTCTCCAGCAACTCAGGCAAATATACACCGGAGAGATTACAAACTGGAAGGAGCTTGGGGGAAATGACGAAAACATAAAGGTCCTGGTACGGGACACAAGTTCAGGAACCTACGGATTTTTTAAAGAGAATGTGCTTCTTGATCAGGAATATTCTCAGAGTGCAATAACCGAACCTAACACTGAAGCCGTCGTCGACGACGTTGCCACAAACACTGCTGCCATAGGATATATCGGACTGGCATATATGGATGAAAGCGTTAAAATGTTAGGGCTCGGTGCGGAAGAGGGAACTTTCTACCCGGAAGCAGATCTGATAAGGCAGGGCACATACCCGCTTTCCAGGCCTTTGCAATATTATACTGACGGACGTCCTGAAGGGGTTGTAAAAGAATATATCGACTTCGTCTTAAGTGATACAGGACAGGAAATAGTCGCCAATGTAGGATACCTCCCGGTAAGATGAAAATCACCGGGAAAACCGACTTAATGTCTGAATACAAATGTGTCTGTAGTGAGTAATATGTTCATAGAGATCCATACGACAACAGCAGACGTTGAAGAGGCAAAAAAAATAGCACATACACTTGTTGAAAAAAAGCTTGCCGCCTGTGTCAACATGCATCCGGTGGTTTCGGTGTATGCATGGGAAGGAAAAATCGAGGAAGACGAAGAGATAGCACTTTCCATAAAGAGCAAGTCCCGGAATTTCGAGGCGATAAGAAAAGTTATCAGATCACTGCACAGCTACGACCTCCCTGCAATCGTATCGAAAAAAATAGAAGGTGATCCCGACTACCTTCACTGGATAGCAGATTCAACTGAATGATCATCGTCTTCCGTAGAGCAGATAGAATATCTCCGCAAGGAATATCCAGAGCAGGTAGAATACCAGCAGGGTCAGGACTACTCCCACAGTAAGAATGGCAAAGTGTAGCAATATCCAGAGGACCACTACGATCAGGACTACCTTCACAAAGAAGCTTAAAACACTACCTAAGGGATTTACACTCTTTTTACGACTGTTTCTGCTCCTGGGAGGATACTGGTATGTCCTGTATGTATAGGTCTGGTAAGTACGTGTCCGCCGCTTCCCGTGCCCATATGTGTTGCCCTGTTGAGTGTACCACCAGGGTTCGGAAGATCTGCGGTCATACTGGGCACGTTTCAGGGGGTCAGAAAGTACACTGTAGGCTTCGTTTATTCTCTTGGACATTTCTTCAGCGCCGAGGCTATGATTTCTGTCAGGATGATATTTTACCATCAGTTCACGGTATCTTCTTTTGATCTCAGCTGCAGAAGCATCCGATGATACGCCCAGTGTCTTGTAATAATCAGGTGTATTCATTCGAGGTTTTAACCTATCTTAATAATTTCTGTAAAAACCATTTTAAATGGTCGTAAAGGGCCGCAAAGTTCTAAAGAACAAAAGCCCATGATTTAATTCTTTATGATCCTGTTCTTGTAAGTGATGTCAGTATCCCCGTTCAGACTAATTACAAGAATACTACAGAATCAACTTAACATTTGTAGCTCTTTATTAAAAGACATATCGTAACGAGAAGTACAAGTAAAACATGGAATTAAAATCAAAGGATAAGGGCAATAATGAGCAGAGAAGAGAAAAGCACCTCCAGGAGATGGACACTTCAGGGAATAAAGGAAACAGATCCTGAAAGAAAAATGCATTTTTTCAGGCTTGCCCTTGAGCTTGATCCCTATGATATCGTGGCATTGAACAACAAAGGTATGCTCCACCACAAAAAAGGAGAGTTTGAAGAAGCTGTCAGATGCTATGACAGGATACTTTTGACCAAGAACCTGTCAAAACCGGCTCCGATATTATACAACAAAAGCATGGCTCTGAAATCTCTTGGTAAACATGAAGCGGCACTTAACTTCATTAAAGAGACACTAAAACATGACCCTGAGCATGAAAAAGCAAAAGTGATCCGGGATCAGCTTCAGAAACGGGGAAGAGCTGATAAAGAAAACGCAGCAAAAAAGTCAGAAATAGCTCCCGGTAAACTTGCCGTGAACCAGGTCTATACACAATGGCAGCCACCTGCCGTCAGCACACTCCTTGCTCACTCCATGAAAAGCAGCCAGCGGGAAATAAAGTATCTCAAAGGTTTCGGAGAAGACCTGATAAAAGAAAAAGCAATACAGGACAAATTATCAAGACATATTTACTGCTGCGGAAAATGTCAATTTATGCAGAAGAACGTCTGCAAACATCAAAAAACAAAAGGTATGGCAGTTGCGGATACTGCCATCTGCAGGCACTTCAGGCCTGTTAAAGGAATTTGACAAAACGGGACTTAAATGACCCCGAGTTCCGACAGACGGTCAGGGAGATAAGTATCTGTCACGAAGTCAAGACCCTTTCCTGCAAAGGCCTGCTGTTCAGCTTTTTTGTTGATATCAAGCTGGAGGTTTATCTGTTCCTTCCAGTAATCGTTCTCAAACCTCGGATCACTGAGTTCACTTCTCAGGGCGCTTACGTCCTTGTCTGTCAGCTTATCGGTGGAGAGTTCATATTCCACGATATCAGATGGCTGGACACCTATAAAATGAGCACCCGGTGTTGCCATATGCTCGGAAAGATGGGCACTTTTTATTGCTCCGTAGGCAACCGATGCGAATATACGGTATGACCAGGGGTCACCGTCAGTGAATACCGTGACAGGTATATTCAGTTCATCGTTCATGCGCTTGATCAGGCGCCTTGTGGACCTTGCAGGCTGACCCTTAAGATGAACAAGAATTGCATTGAATTTCTCATCAAAACCATTCTCAATGAGCCTTGCATACATACCACCGGTCTCAACGGCAATTATAAAATCAGCATCATGCTCAAGGAACTTTATATTCTCGACATTGAAGGGTATCTGGTATCCGCTTTCACCGATGTCTTCCTGACAGTGCATCACCCTGTCTCCACGGTTGGTTTCCTCGCGTATCTTTATGGGTCCGAACATGGTAGCGCCATCCTCTTCAGGCCGCATATGGAAGTACTCCCTCTGCAGACCGGAGATAATTTCCAGATCCTCAACAAGCCTGTCACTTTCAGGCTGTTCACGGAACTTGGCGATATCCCAGTTCTCGGATATATAATACAGTTCCCTTAAAGTGGATCCGCGGTTCTGGCCCAGGTGATTATTGACTATAAAATCCACAACATGTGTGGTCTTTAAAAGCTGGAAGGCACCTTTTACGGTCTTGGCGCTTCTTTCGGTCTCCCGGTCACCATACACCCACACATCGTTCTTGTCACAGTATTCGATGTTATTTTTTGTACGGCTCGGTAGATTGACAGACGGGACGGACCCTTCCAGGAATTGGTTGTAAAGCTTCTCGGCCATTCCAAGAAGACGATTCTTAGCAGCACGATCCTGCTCTTTTTTCTGCTCTGATAATTTTCCTGCCATATCTCTCATCCCCTGATTGCCTTTGCACCTGTTACAAGTTCCTCATCGAGCCCTTCAACTATCAGCGAAGGCAGACGGGATATCTCATTCTCTTCCAGGCTTGTTACGGAATATTCAATTACTTTGGAAGAACCGGCGGAAATGCTCATCTTCCATACATGATCGTAATCGTTACCCATGGATATCACTTTGGGCTCCGGAACAGCTCCTTCTATCTTAAAAGGAAGCATGTCATGGATATTGAAGTCGTATTTCTTAGAGGAATAGTTCCTCACACGTATCGAGACCTTAACAGCACCATTGCCATTGCTCTCAATTATCCTGTCAACAAGCAGGTTACCCATGACCTTTGCAACAACAGGGTTTATGTCAGGAATATCCTTATCGAGCGTTATGGCAAGTTTTTCGGCCATTTTGGGAAGTACCTTTTTTATAATAACTTCTTTCTCACGACGCTTTTTCAGTGAATCCTGCCTGCTCAAAAAACGGCTGAGCTTTCTGGAAACCTCCTTTACGGCAAGCTCGATCTCATCCTTAATTTCCGGAATCTCGGCAATGGCATCCTTGGATTCCGAAGTGAAGGGAACATTTGTTGAAGCTACATGTACAAGGATCACAGCCGGACCGGTGGGTATTCCGCCACCAGGCTGGTTGAGTCCGTACTGTTTCCACTTTATGGACTCGATGGCATGTGTGGTAACACAGCCTCCCTGCTGATAAAGTAGCGGAACCCTGTTGGCAAAACGCATGATATCGATGCGGTCCTCCTTGTGAAGTTCACCACCATAGGCTATGCCCACCTCTACGACAAAGGGATTGCCGGAAAATACAGAAGGTGAGCGGGTCGTGGTCGCAATGAAATCCACATTGAACTCCTTTTCAAGGCCCTTGTAGATCAGATCCTCACTTATGGGAGAAAGACAGTCTGTGGGAGGAGCCATTATCTTTACCCTGGAGAACGCATCCAGCAGCTTTCTTGCCTGGTCGCGGTTTATCTCATGCAGGTCAAGGTCCGGGTCAAGACCGGAGGCCTTGCAGATCTCTTCTGCGGTCAGGTGCCCGATCTTGGAGAAGGAATAGCGTAAAAAGGGAGATAATTTCTGGCGCTCAGTGTACCTGAGCATCTTCATAAGTGTTCCGAGCTCGATACCATGAGGATGTGGAAGAATCTCGTTTGCAGGGACCGGCATCTTGTCAGTTGCCCTCTCGAAGATCTCCTCGTTTCCGTCGGGTTCCACCAGCCTGATCCTGGCATGCGGATTCACGATCGCGGTTGCCTTGAGATACTCGTATATGGATTGCCTCCTGCCCTTAACATAGGATGCTTCCATCTCAAGTTCAATGCGTGTACCGTGCGGGCGATCCCAGTCAACAATATCGTCCTTCAGAATCTCAGGCTCATTGGTACTGGTATTGATCATCAGTTCGTAATTATGTGCCGGCTTTGAGGGATCGATCTTGGAGATGATCTTTGCCGGGTGGCCGGATGTCAGCTGCGAATAGAGAACAGATGCGGATATTCCTATACCCTGCTGCCCACGGCTCTGTTTTAGTGCGTGGAACCTTGAACCGTAAAGCAGTTTCGCAAATACCTTGGGAATCTGCTCCTTCACTATACCGGGTCCGTTGTCTTCGATGATGATGACAACGTTATCCTTTCCGGAACGTTCAACGTGTAACAGGATATCCGGCAGTATCTCGGATTCCTCACAGGCATCAAGGGAGTTATCTACAGCTTCCTTGACGGTGGTTATAAGACTGCGGGGTGCGGAGTCAAAACCCAGGATCTGCCGGTTCTTCTCAAAGAATTCTGCGACACTTATGGATTTCTGACTCTTTGCAAGTTCTTCTGCAATGGGGGTTGCCATAAAGATATCATCCTTTTAATGTTGCTAAGAACATCAAAGTTATTAGATAAATAAATAACGTGGAAAATATAAATTTATTTTTAAGTTCACTTCAGTTCCGCACCGACAATAGTCTGGGTAGCGGTTACATTAGCTGTTTCACGAATGTGGTCAACTATACTGTTGAGACGTCCGAGATCATCGACTTCAACTATCACAACAAAATCATACTCACCAAAAACGTGATATATGTCCTTTATTCCTTCAATTTTATTAAGTTCGTTATATGCAGCCCTTTCCTGGCCGGGCAGTACATTAACCATCGTGACTCCGATTGTCATTTAAATCACCGACACGTAGTAGCATGCAAGATATTTATTAGTTTCTTATGAAAAAATAATGAATAGCGGCTGTGATAAAGTTGAACAGGGAAATAACTTATAATTATTCCCATAATCAATATCAACCTGTACATTTCCCGGACCATACTATTATCATCATTATGATGAGTGGCGAAACAATTAAATACCAACAATACTATCTATAAATTAGATGAGCGGGTTATCCTCTTTTTGACAATAACCCCCACTCCCCAACCCGCTCATACTCCACTATAAAATCATACAA
>JAALLO010000169.1_pt1 | contig 17264 bp, 12 predicted proteins | sample 7245941 | NCBI WGS metagenome assembly JAALLO01 (sample SAMN13049198, study PRJNA578106) | oil field metagenome | isolation source: filtered produced water from oil reservoir A2 | place: USA:offshore Texas | collected 2016 | reverse complement strand
CCCGCAATCCAGTTATCATGATTCAGGGTCAGCTCGCGTGTATCCTCGATAGATACGACCTTTGACAGGGGTGGTATGAAAAGAGATACCGCATTAAGCATCGATGTCTTACCAGACGCTGCTCCTCCTGCAAAGATGGCACAATTGCCATTTTCTATGGCAAGCCAGAAATAGGCGATCATTTCCACACTGCATGTGTTAAAATCTATAAGGTCGATAGCGGTGATCGGGTCTCCCCGGAACTTACGGATGGTAAAGGAACTTCCCCTTGTGGTGACCTCCTTACCCAGGGTTGCCTGGAGCCTAGAACCGTCCGGGAGTGTTGCATCCACCATGGGTTCGCTTATGGAGATATGTTTGCCGCTTTTCTGGCAGAGCTTGATCACCAGGGAATTGAGTTCTTCTTCTCCGAAGGAGATGTTTGTTTTGATATTACGATATTTGTTGTGATAAAGAAAAACAGGTATGTCTACCCCGTCGCACGATATGTCCTCGATATCCGGATCAAGCATCAGTGAATGTAACCTGTCGCTACCAAGGAAGTTACGTTTAAGATAGTACAATATCCTGTAGATTGAACCATATTCAAGGTTGGCGTGATACCTGTTCAGAAGTGTGAGCGTCTGCTCTACCAGTACTTCTTCCTTGTCTGTTTTAGAGCCGATGCCACCGAGACTGAGAATATCTCTCAGGTCATCGTATATTCTTTCAAGTATGTCCCTTTCATAAAGCGTGAGTTCAGGTTCAACCACAAAATAATGGAATACACTTCTCTTTTCAAGAATGGTCACAAAAGAATAGGGCTCATTGACCCAGTACCTCTCGATTTCCTCATAACCCTGAGGTATTTCGAATTCAACAAGAGGTCCGTGCAGTTGAGGATCATATGGAGGAAGCTCGGTTCTTTTTTTTTCCGAGGGTGGATATCTGCTCCCACAGATATCTATGAAATGATTTGATAGGCCTTGTTTTCTCTTTTTGTGCTTCCCGGATCCCGTGATTTTCTGTTTTTGATACTACTAATCCGGATCCGGATCCGGATCTGTCTGACTCCTGACTCATTGGATATTATTATATATGAGAATATATAAAAACTCTTTGTTTTTAAATTTATTATATTGGTGATATGAGATTATGTCCTGTTTCAGTCAAATAAAATTCAATTTCAGAACTAAAAATGACCTACATATCTATAGGGCTTAAAAGCTGTGGATAATAAGTCAGGAAAAAAGTAAAGTAAAAAAAGGCTTTTGCTCTCAGAGCTTTGGAACAGCTTCTCCAAAATGGTCTTGGTACCTTCTCTCCATCTCACTCCAGGTCGGCAGGTCTGTCTGGCAACCTATGCTCTGCACAGCAAAGGAAGCAACGGTGGCACCTATTTTTCCACAGATCTCAAGAGGATAATTACGGGTGTATGCTAACAGGAAGCCTGCTCTGTATGCATCGCCTGCTCCGGTGGGGTCCACTGCTTTTACGGAGACCACAGGAATAGAGATACTCTCTCCGCCATGGTGTATGATACTACCTTCTGCATCGTATGTGACTATGACTGTCTCGATCATTTCGAGTATGTCATCAAAACATTTACCGGTCATGTCACAGACGCGCTCGATCTCGTGCTTGTTCGTGAAAAGTATGTTTGTGTTCTCAAGTATGCTCTCAAGATTCTCTCTGGAATAGGTAACAAGATCCTGTCCCGGGTCAAATGAGACAAAATCTGCTTTCTTTGCTATCCTTGCATTAAAGGTTGAATCCGATGTGGCTAGATGTACAAAATCTACTGCCGGAGGATCGAGTTCCTGAAGGTGCTTTGAGGCACCCCAGTCGAAATATGTACTCTGGTGGTGTTCCCTGTCAGTGAATACAAATGCTCTGGTGCTTTTTTCCTGCTCGAACCTGTATAGCAGCGAGAGGTCGACTCCCTGGTCTTCCAGCTCGGCTTCGTATCCTGAGGAAGCAAAGTCTCCTCCGACTGCTGCAATCAGCTGGCAGTTGCCACCAAGTATGGCGATTCCCATGGCTATATTCGCGGCTCCTCCTCCATAGTATTCATGATATTCGATGATCGGCTGCGACTCATTGTGCACAGCTATGTTCTCAACATCAAAAAGAAGATCAATGGCAGCATGGCCGACGACCGAGATAACTCTGTCCATGTGGATCACTTTCAGCCTGTTCCGGTTTAAATCGATTCCTCGTCGAATGGCTGCACATCCACTACATCCAGTGGTACGTCCCTTAGTGCTCTCCCGATAACAGATTTGGCAATCCTTGCTGCGTGTTCGTCACTTTCAGCATCAAATACCTTCATTTCAAGGACCAGCCCTACTATGGCTGTGTTTGCTGCAAGGAATACGCTTGAAAAGGGGGCACTGCAGGAAGGACAGAAAGTGGTTCCTATATCCACTTCAACGTAATCGAGCTTAGGATTCAGGCGCTTTCCTGCCTCCGAAATAGCAACACCAATGGCATCATCGGCTGTTTTTACATCTCTTACCAACCAGGCGGCTTCAAGTATAACATGATAATTGGGCATCTCTCTAACTCCGAAATACTTTCTTCTTACAATTACCTATGTGATATTAACTGTATTATAGGTAAATGATAAGCTTTGAAATAAACGAATTGACAAAAGGATTCAACGGTACATAAATTGTTTGCCCTGATGAACCCCGAAGACAGGCAAATTAGCGTATCTTACTACATTGAGCCATTATACTGAATACTTCTGTGTTTCAGAGGGTACCTTCTGAATTTGAAACATATTCATCCCTTGCCTCGACCATAGCCAGAAGATTCTTCAATGGTGTCTCAGGTGCCAGACCGCATCCGGGAGCAAGTATATCGATATTTGTATCCAGGCACCTAAAGGCTTCTTTTCTTACATCTTCCGGTGTCTTTCTATACAGAGTGTCAGCGGTTGAAATATTTCCGATAACCGCCGTATTGTTCTTATGTGCAAGATCGATCACATATTTGAGATCCTTCACATTTTCTTCGACACTTATAGCACTAAAACCACATTCAAGCATGTCCGGTATAATACTATCCGTTTCCCCGCATACATGGAGGATGCTATGGCCTTTTATACTCTCATTGAATCTGATCAGTGCAGGTTTTATAATTTGCCTGAATGCATCAGGTCCCATCATCTCCGGAGAGGACAGAGCATCTGCGACCACAACCGCATCAGCACCTGAATGGAGATAGGCGTTGGCAGAAATTATGCAGGAATCGATACATTTTTCGACTATATCCTTTGCAATTTCAGGTTTCTTAATAGTCGACTTTAAAAAGGATCTGATCCCCCAGAGATAAGACGCAAGATCAGCGGGGCCTTCAATACCTGCAACTAACGGCACCTGTAAGCCGGGATCATTCTTAAGAAGGGAGATTGCTTCCATTATAACAGGTATTCTTCCTCTCTCAAGCAGGTCATTGGGTATTTCAAAATCCTCAGGATTATCTTCAAAGGGGTGGCTAATAACCGATGGTGTTCTCGCCTTTGTGCCGAAATCTATCTGGCAGCCAAGTGCCTCTCCAATCACTGTCACATCAAATGGGATACGTATGACCTCAAATTTTGCATCCGTGTGTAAAGAAGATGCAAGTTTTGCCATTTTTTCCGGATCCCTGTCAGCTTCCGGTCTGCTTGCCCCGGAAACATCCATCAGGTCAAGTGTTGCTGATGTGGTAACCGTACCCACAAGAGGAGTGCCTGTTTTTTTTCCATCAAGTATGTCCTGAAATTTGTTATAGATATCCGATTTTGATTCGCTAATGTAATACCATCCTTTTAATAATCTTTATTTGGTGTATTTGAAGACTAATTCTTAAAATGATTCTTATATTAAAAAAGAAAATCGGTTATTATAGAAACTCGATACTGATACTTCCGGACTCTTTTGCAAGGGAGTCTGACATGAAACCTGCTTCGATGCAACAGACATGCATTACTGCACAGGGCACAAGGCATGTGGAAGTGCACCTGGCCTCTTTGGCATTTTCCATTACAAGATTATCTTTTATATCGAATAGGTCCATCATGTCAACTTCCAGATGAGACATCTTCTTTATCTTCTCACATGGTGTATCAATGTCGACAATTATCTTTTTACCATCCATTTTTCCCCTGACTATATGGGTGAACCCACATATGTTGGAATTGACTTTTACTTCTGTCATCGAAATTCTCCTTTAGTTTATGTCGAAAGACCTGAAATGTCATTCTTCCGCAATCGTTATTTCCTTGTAGTCAATTGCGTGCACCGGACATACACTAACACATCTTTTGCACGCCGTCCCCAGACATTTCAGAGTATTGTACTCTGCAGTGAAATTTCCGTCTGATTTTATGAATATTGCTTTCTCTGGACATTCTTTTTCGCATTTGTGGCACATTATGCACCCGACTGCCATCTCCTCAAGAGTTTCCCCTATGTCTTCTATCACTTCAACCCCGTCTGTTCCGGTTTCACTGATATCTTTACGGACCCTCTTCTCAATGATCGGATCTTCGACGGGTGCTGGCAGTTCAGGTAATTTCGACATCTTCAAAAGTTTCCGGTACATCTCCATGGACATACCCTCTGTCCAGTATCCCAGTTCACAGGCGTAGAACCTTTTGAAGGTTTCACTGGTTGCCATCATAAGATGATCTGCCTTTATATGTCCTGCTAATTCGATCAGCACGTCAAGCTTCACATTTTCAGTGACTATGTCTCGTGCAAGAGCCAGGGATGTGTTCCCGAATTGCACTGTTCTCTTTGTAAAATCCGGACATGAGCCAATTTTCCTTGCTTTCACAGGATCCACATAGGTTCCAGAAGCACCGCTCATATACATGCTTTCAAGGTCTTCATAGGCGATCCCGGATTCATGTATCAGGGTCAGTTGTGCAGCCCTTATGGCACCTATGGCCTTGCCAGCTTCTTTTATATCTTCTTCCGATACCTCTATTCCCTCACCCAGTTCGATCTTTCCGTACTTTAGTTTGGGTGGGGTGATTATGATCCCTGTTTCCATGGCAAGCGACAATATGGAAATGAGTCCGGTTCCTGTAATGCCATCAGGCACTATATCCGATTTTTCATGAATAGTTCCGGTTATCGGGTCTACAAGATGACCTTTTACAGTTTCCATGTTCTCGTCAAGTACGGTTATTCTCCAGAAACCATCTTCCGGATTGACATCCGTGATGGCCCCGGGACCGGCAAGCATACCACAATCTATTCCCTGTCCCTCTATAGCCGGTCCGGCAGCAGCGCTTCCTGTGATTATCCTGTTACCTATCTTTATAGCCATCTCAGCATTCGTTCCGTAGTCTGTTACAAGAGTTGGTTCTTCCTGTTCAAGAAAATCCGTCTCCACCATCATGGCAAGTGCATCGGCACCGATCTCATGCTCGATGGCAGGCGGAATGATTATCACACAATTATCAAGGTTTAAAGTTCCCTGAAATATATCCGTAGCCTTGAACATCCGGGCATCTCGTTTTATTTCCTCTATGCCCAGTCTCTTTTGCATGTTTCTCCCTGCATAGGCCAGATCACGTATTTCCGAATTCTGGAAAAGTGAGAGTTGTATAGGGTTACCACAGACCGCCATCTTTGATATCTGCAATGTATCTATATCAAAACCTTCTATCATTTTTCCGACGGCATCTATGATGATTCTGTGTGCCACATCTTCCCCGATGGATATGGCAAAGTCAAGATGGTCGGTTACGTTTCCTCCAGGCAACGGATGTTTCATTGTCATTGAAGTCTTAACGACTTTCTTTGTTTCCAGATCGATCAATTGCGCCCTAAAGCCGCTGGTTCCCACATCTAATGCAATTGCGTACATTTTAATCCCCCTATTTTAAACAAGATTTCATAGATTCCCAGAGAATTTTCATCTCTTCCTGAGGTGTATCCAATGGAATTTCACACCCGGTGGCTAGTATAAATCCTTTCTCAGGAGCTGCATCCATGCAGCGCTTAACTTCGGCATCGATTTTGTCGCTTCTTCCTGAAGTGAATGCATAAGGATTGATATTTCCCATCAGGCATATGCCGGAATCACTGAAGTCTTTGAAATCCCTGAAACAATATCTTTCACTGCAACCAATGTGTTTATGATTGTGGATCTTCAGGCAATCGACCCCATATTTTTCTCCGAGTGCTTCCACATCTCCAAAGAAGAAATTCAAAGCATCAGGTTCAAGAGCCTTTTCAAGTTCAAAGAATGCATGGTTTGCACAGTTATGTGAAATTACGTAAGCACCCCTGTCCTGTACATGTGAATATAATTTTTTAGAGTACTTAAACCCGAATTCCTTTGCCATTTCCAGACTGAAAAGATCCGAAGTGCTGCCACCGTTCTCGATAAATGCACCGTCTGCTCCTGCATCAAGCATCATATCTGCAAAGGTTATGCAACTATCCGTAAGGACATCAAGCAGTGCATGGAAATTATCGGGATCTTTCATCATTTCAATGAACATCTTGCTTCCATCCATTAGCTGGGAAGCGATCATGAAAGGAGGAAGGAGCGAACAGGTAATAAAAGCCTCATCTCCAAGCTGCTTTTTGAGCAAGCCGATGGATTCTACAATGGTCTTTACCCTTTCCGAGCGTTCTATGTCAATGGGATCGATATTCTCATATTCTTTTGCAGACTTTAGAGGAAATTCTGCAATTGAAGGATAGGCATCTTTCTTGACGTTTATTTTTGCCCCAAAAGCCTCTGCTTCAACAAGCAAACATCCCCATGGAGACATTACATTGTCATGATGATACATTTCCCGTGCCAGGATTTGTGCTCTTGCAATTCCCTCTGCGGAGTAGTAAACATCCTCCATGTTTGCATTCATCCGCTCAAGTACCGCATTACCGGCTCCAAACCACAAATACCCAAGTGGTGCTCTGTCCACTTCTTTTAATTCAAGGGCGTTGATAAAACGCTCCTTTGAAGTCATTTCTTCCTTCATTTTATCTCCCCATCAGGACTTTTTCAATACGATCTCATCGATTCTCAACATATTGCTTGCAGCCTCGGTTGCCGCGATAAGAGCCATCTGTTTGATACTTGATGAATCATACACAGGAGGGTTGTTGGCAACGACCTCTCGTGTAAGGTCAATCCTGCAGTCAATTCCCTTGCTATAATAATTGAGCATTTTTGCTATTGCGTCAACTTCATTGAGACCCACATTCCTTGCCAGCGTTCTTGGTATCTCTTCAAGAGCATTCGCATATTCGATCACTGCAAGCTGCTCTTTGCCTTCGACAGTGGAAGAATACTTCCTGAGCATTTGTGAGAGCACAAATTCAATATCTCCTCCTCCTTTGACTACAAGAGGATTCTTCAATATGAATGCTGCATTATTAATGGCATCATCCACTGCTTCCTCTAGTTTTTCAAGGCCATACCTGAAGGGCTCCCATATCAGGATCGTGGATATCGGCTGTTCGTTTACAGAGAGGAAAAAGAAATGCTCATCGTTTCTTTTTTCAACTTTAACCTCATCGGCAAAACCCAGATCCTGGGGCAGTATATCATCCTTGATGGAAATGATGTTTGCACCTGTTGCTTTTGCGATCATCTCCATATCCCTGATCTTCAGTTTATCGAAAAGCAGAATACCATGCTTTGCCAGGGCTTCCTCTACATATTCGTCCACTTTTCCTTCACACAGGACAACGTTAGCTCCGGAACCAATTATTTTCTGTGAGTGGGCTTTCAAAGCCTTCATTTGGCCGTCCAGCAGAAGTGTGGAATTGTCAAAACCATCGAATCTTATATTATGCTGGGAATTTATGATCTTACTTTCAAATCTGACATTCCCGTTGATCATAAGGACATCCGCATTTTCTAAATAATGCGGCATATCATCTCTTGAAGGTGTTTCATCAAGAATTATACCTGAAATGGATTCAATAGATGGCCCACCTACTTTTTTTATGACTTTGACATAATCATTCAGATCTATGCGGTTATTAGCCTGTATGTCTCCGAGTTTTGAAAGTGTTCTTAGAACGATGTCTGCTATCAACCGGGCCTGATGAGTTTCGACACCTTTACTCAGGCTGGCATTCTCTATAACAGAATGCAGATCGCTGTCAGAAACTATCCGGCTAGTCTCATAATCCATGATCTCATACGCTTTACTCAGAGCAAGCTGATATCCTTTTATTATGGTTGTCGGATGCAGTCCGTACTCCACAAGTTTGGCAGCATTCTCGATAAGCGAGGCAGCAAGGATGACCGCGGTCTTCGTACCATCGCCGCATACCCTGTCCATTGACATGGCAAGCTCTTTGAGGGACGTGACCACTGGATGCAGGACATCTATCTGTTCAATAATTGTTTTCCCGTCACTTGTCAGATAAATATCGTCTGTGGGGCTGATTATCAGCTTACTCAATCCACAGGGTCCGAAAGATGATGTAAAGAGTTCTTTGATGTCCTGGGAAGCCTGTAACATCTGGTATATCAGTTCATCCTCTTCAACATCTTCCCTGATTCCGATACGATTGCGTACACTCTGCTTCAGAGCATCCATATTGTCCAAAGCATGCGTGTTTTGTATCTGTTCAATAGATGTGCTCATATTATTCTCCTTGGAGAACCGACAGCTACTCCTACTATTTTAGTCTCCAGAGGTACCGTTCCGATACTTCCGATATCATTACATTCAAGATCAAAACTTACATTGTCCATACTCAATCCGTAGCCTGCCATGTATTCTGAAACTGTGCTGTTGACAAGGGAATTTGCCGTGTCAAGAGCCTCCTGATAGTCATCAAACGTGTATCTTCCTTTTTCCGAGAATAGCAGATACTGTGAGCTTCCGGGTGCTGTGGGTCTGATCAAAGCCTCTCCCCTGTAGACCACGTTACCGACAAGAGCACCTACAGCATTACCTACTTCATGGAATTCAGGGATCCTTATATCCGCATCAATGAAATGTTTCATGTCTTTCATATACGGTGTCACAGGTGCACCAACCAGTACCACCGGACTTTTAATCATGAATTTCATGAGTTCTGTGCCATTCAATATTTTTTCCAGATCGGTTTTTTTCACGGTATTCGCACAGTGTGCAATCAGATTAAGCACAATTTCCCTGGCCACGTCCTCCCTGAGTTTTTCACAGAGATCGAAGGGCTCCATGGATGTATAATCTGAAAGTATTGTGGCTCCCAGCATCGATGCATTGGAATCCCATCTGGTATAGTCACCGGTCACATGCAGGACGTCTGTCGGGGTGAAACCTACCTGTTTGATATATCTTTTCTGTATGAGCCTTCTCAGTATATCTTCGAACATCAGTGGATGCTTGTTTGTCCTTGAGGCAATATCCGATATGGAAGAAGGCTCTTCATTTATGGCATCGAATATTTCTATCTCTTCTCCCTCAAGTTCAGAGGCATAAAGACAATGGGATTTTACTCCATTGCACATGAAGAACGTTGTTGGCTGAAGGATGTCATTCATTATGCGCCTTGAGATCTTTTCAGCGTTCTGTAATTTGTTTATAAGGGACGGGAATTCGGAAGCGCAAAGGCACAGGGGTATGACCCTGTTAGGCCCCATATTTGTTTTCTCATGAATCCATACATGACTGTCTCCTCCAATGGCAGAGGTATTCATTTTGATAGCCTTGACCTTTGTATCCCAGCCTCCCACCACAGCACCGGAACTACTGACAACAGGCATGCTATCCTGGATCATTGAAATGTCCGTACTCGTACCTCCTACATCTATGGTCAGGCACTCTTTTAGATCCGTTAGATGTGCAGCGCCAAGGAGACTTGCAGCAGGTCCGGAGAAAATGGATTCCACAGGTTTTTTCAGTGCTTCTTCTATCCTGACCAGCGAGCCGTCACATTTCATCATCATCAGGACAGAATCAATCTTCTTATCCTCCATTACAGACCTTACTGATCTGATGAACTGGTCGATTACCGGGATCAGCTGAGCATTGAGAAGTGCGGTCAAAGCCCTTTCATATGCTCCGAGATCCATGGAAAGTTCGTGTCCGCAGACAACGGGGAGATCTGTCAGATCCTGGATGATCTCTTTTATCCTCAGTTCATGTTCAGGATTGCGCACTCCAAAATACGATGATACGGCAAAGGATGAGACCTTATGTTTGTTCATTGTGACAAATTTTTCCACTTCATCCAGGTTGCCCAGAGTTTCAACTTCGTTTCCGTCTGCATCATGTCCGCCTTTTATGGAAAGGATATGATCGGTGGGAATTTTCCGTGATATATTATAACCAATAAGTATGAGACCTGCCGGATATCCTCTGCCTTCCAGTGTGGTGTTGGTGGCTAGTGTGGTAGATACTGAAGTGAATCTCACATTAGCAAGATATTCGGCTTTAAGGCCGTCAATTGAATTTATTATACCCTTTATCAGATCAGGGTAAGTAGTAAGCGATTTATTTGAATCGATAATTGATCCATCTTCAAGATTCATGATCACAGAATCTGTATATGTACCGCCAGTGTCTATGCCAAGTCCAAAGTTCATTATTATCACCTTCTTTTATGTGGAGGCAGAGTGGCTTACCACCCTGTGTATATTGTGGAGCAGAGCGGTTTGCCACACTGTGGATATAGACCTCATAAAGTGATTTTTCAAACCACTATGAGTAAAAAGGAAAAGCAGGGGGAAGTGATAGTTCCTGCTTATCCGAATATCTTTTTCTGAAGCTCGGGACCTAGCTCTTTAACTACATCTACCGAAGCCTTCACGGTCGTAAGAGGACCTCCTGGTGGAATCTCACAACCAGATGACATGACATACTTGGACTGCATTCCGTTCTCCTTGAGTACAGGAAGCACGCCTTCAAGCAACTCCTTTGTGTCATCCTTTACTTTCTGAACACCTGCAGGTGTGTTGTCCATGAACTCTACCGGGTTGACCTCTCCCATCATACAACATTCCTGTCCATACTTTGGAATAAGGTCTGCATAGTTCTGTGAGCCCTTGCTCCTGAGTTTTGGATAGTATGCGTAACTGTACAGCTGAGTTCCGAATTTGCTGATCTGTGTGTCAAAGTGTACTGCATCCGCACAATTGTGTATAATGTATGGCTGGTCGTATTGCTTGAAGATCGGCAGGTGCTGGTCGTATACGAACTTACCGTCGAACTTCCAGTAGTCCTCCTCGCTCATGATCACATTGTTGGACCAGAGGTTATCGATACACAGTGCGTTACAGGCATTTTCTTCAAAGAACAGTTCGGATACCTGACAGATGTAATCCGTACATTTCTGGACTGCTTCAAGTACCACATCAGGATGTGTCTTCATATCCATCAGGACACGGTCTGCACCCATGAGCTGTGTAAGGGTAAGAAGTGGTCCTTCATGGAATCCGACAAATGGTGTGTTGAGTTCCTTGTTAAGTTTCTCAGTAGCTGCCTTGGAAGCCATGATAAGTTCATAAGCACGGGTACCTTCCTTGACCTCAGGGACTTCTATACTCTCATAATCCTCAAGGTGTCCTTCTGAAGAAGGTGTGTCATCTTCAGGGTACTTGATCTTACATCCGAAGTCAGCTGATGTTGCAGAAAGGTCAATGAGTCCTACGAACATGTCCGTGTCCAGGTATTTGGATCCCAGGTAAGCACTTTCAACAAACGCATTAATGTCAGTAGCATACTCTTTGTAGCTGACATCAGCGAATTTTCTCAAAACACCACAGGCAAGCGGATATACCGGCAATCTGTCGACCTTCTTGTCGGCCATCGATGCCAGCGTCCTGTCCATATGGGTCATTTCCTCTTTTGTCTTGACGCCAACGCTCTCAAAGTCTGCAATGATCTGCTTTGCTGTTTCCAGACCGATATCTGTCTTTCCTTTTACCTTCTTTTTAGACAGTATCTCTCTGTATTTGACCTTACCAAGTGATATCTTCTCCTCACTCCATCTCTCTTCAGCAGGAGCAAGTTTGCGTACCTCATTATTTGCCCATTCCGTAGCTGACATGGAATCAGGATGTGTGGAGTCTGCACCGATCTGTTCCGCGAATTCAGGTGAAACAGGTGCTCCTCCTATCATGACTATAAGGGAATCTCTGATACCTTCCTCCTGCATCATCTCGATTACCTTCTCCATGTTGGTCATGGTAGTGGTCATCAAGGCACTCATGGAAATCAGGTCAGCTTTCTTCTCCTTTGCCACCTCTACGAACTTCTCGACAGGCACATCGTGGCCCAGATCTACCATATCAAAGCCGGATGCAGACATCATTGTCTTGACCAGATTCTTTCCTATGTCGTGCACATCTCCTTCGATTGTTCCGATCACACCTACGGCACGCTTTCCGGCACCTTCTTCAAGTTTCATATGAGGTGTCAGTATGTCCATACCGGCATACATGGCACTGGATGCGATGAGCAGGTGTGGCACAAAGGCTTCACCTTTTTCGTAATTGTCACTTACAATGATCATTCCTTTTGCGAGTCCGTCAACTATGGCCTCGTAAGGATCCACACCTTCATCGAGGGCTTTTTGTGCAAGTTCTTCTGCTAAATCGTCGTCACCTTCGACAACAGATTCTGCTAATTGGTTCAAAATTGATGTTTTCATACTATCCTCCAAAGTATTATGCTTTATTTTAAACAGTGAACCTCCATTTTTCACTGTCAACAAGGAGGAGTATTTCACTTGAGGTATATAGCATAACCTCCGGTTATTTATTAACGGTGTTAATATTATGAACCGGGTTTCTTTTTGAGCAGAACCGCAATCTTATGAATGAACGCCTTTTAATTAACGCTGTTAACCAAAGAAAAGATCTCCAACAAGATTAATGGCTTTAATCAAATTAATGGCTTTAATCTGATGAACGCGAAAATGAACACAGTAAAATAAGATACTTTGAGGTCAAAAAAATAAAATTATATCTGAAGTTAAAACATCTCTGATATGATAGCCGGATTTCAGATATCTGTTACTTCTTGTGATGTGTTCCTGTAAAAGCGGTACATGTCCTCTCCCCACTTCAATGCGCCCGTTTCAAAACTCATCATGGCATGATTGTGGAACATTCCGTTCTTATAGAACAGGGTCAATGAAAGGAATCTGTCTGTTAACACACCGGACGCAAAACCGATATCGTCTTTGCATACAAACAGTTCGGTATTTTCCATTCCGATGTAATCCTTTAATTGTTCAGAATACTCCGTTTCAAATCTTTCAAATACAGGTTCTGTAATTATGAGTGATATTCGGACGCCCTTTCTGGCAAGTTCAATGTACTTATAAGGGTAAGCCGGACTGAAAGAAGAAGAGATTTCTTTTATGTATTCTGACTTTACAAGATTGTCAGTTAGCTTTTTAGGGAGTTCATACATACGGTTAAGTTCCGGCTCAACGAGTTCACAGACCCCCAGTTCTTCTATTCTTTCAAGAAGATGTGTCGGAATTCCGTTCACTTTATGATTTTCCCAGTATTGTTTGTTATCTTCATAGACCATTAAGGTGTTTAAAAGAGGGATCATTTTCTTTACGATCACCTCACCAAAGCTTGAGAGCTTGTAATGATCATCCTCATAAAGTATTATGCCTTGATCGATGAGAATCTTGATCTGTGTCATCATGGCACTGGAAGTAACATTAAGTGTAGTTTTGATCTCATCGATATTCATCGGTCTTTCTATCAGCAGGATGAGCAGATCTTTTCTTTTATCGGATAGAAAAAGAGTACCTAACAGAGCCAATTTCATTTTATCATCTCATTTTTTGGAAATTCGTGAGGAATCCTCTTCCAGACTTTCCACTGGAAGTCTTATGTGGAATGTTGTTCCTTTACCCTTTTTACTTTCGATCCATATCTCGCCTTTATGTTCAAGGATTATATCCTTACAGATGTACAGGCCGGACTCAAGTCCCTGGTACATTCGACTCATAGCATCCTCCATCTGATAGAATTTCTGGAAAATATGTGGTATAAGGTCTTTCTGTATGCCTGGTCCCGTATCAGCTATCCTCAGGTGCAGATGGTCATTTTCTTCACTTAGATCAACGTTTATCATTCCACCTTCAGGAGTAAATTTGACCGCATTATCTATAAGGATAATCAATGTTTCTGTCAGTTTAGCTTTATCAGCTCTTATCGGTGGCAGTCCGTCAGGTACATTCACTTCAAGCTCGATTCCTTTCTCATCTATCAGTAAAATAAGATCCATCACAGCTTCTGATATCAGTTTGTTCAGTTGTATCCGGGAAAAATCATATTTTAGCTTTCCTGCCTGCTCCTGACTCATATAAATAAGTGAATTTACCATGCGTTTTAATCTTTCAGAGTTTAGCAATACAGAATTGATGGACTTGGCCTGCTGGTCATCGATGGCCCGGATCATTTCATCGTGAAGGATACTGCAATCCGGGAGTTCGTGTGTGGATTCAAGTCCCATCCTTTCTGCGATAAACTCTGATTTCATTATGCTTACAGATCTTAGTTCCTCATTTGCCACCTTCAGTTCATCTGAATATTGTTTTAAGGCATCTTCTATCTGTTTTCTTTGAATGAGGTTCCACATACCCTGCATCAATAAGGTAAGCTGGCGCAGATCTGATTCATCATAATCCTCTTCTTTGTTTCCAACACCGGCAACTGCTACGATGTGGTCACCATCGAAGATCGGAATATTCATATGTCTCGTAAGTTTAACGTGATCCTCCGGATATCCTTTTTTTATAGAACTGGGGAGAGAGTAATCATTTGTTATTATGGGTCTGCGCTGCCTCACAGCTTCACCCCACAGGCCGGTGGTCTTGATGGGATATACGAAGCGTTTGTTTTTGATACCACATTCCTTCATGGCTCCTTCCGACCAGGAATGCATAATTAGTGCGGTTTCGTCTGCATTCATAAATGCAAGGTATCCAAGTGAACTTTCAGTAAGTCTTACAGCTTCTTCCCTTGCGAAATCTGTTATCTCATCCAATGTTGCACCCGTCATACTGTTGAGTTTAACAAGAGCTTCAAGCCTCTCTTCTTCAAGACGTTGTTTTCTTTCAGCCCTTTTGCGTTCACTGATGTCTCTGGCAACGGACAGGATGGTTTTTTTCCCATCATAGATTATGAATCGTGCATTGACTTCCAGTGGTATCTTCCTTCCGTCCTTATGTATCGCCTCGGTTTCATATATCGCTCTTCCGTCAGTTTCGATCTCCTTCATAAGTTTTGATATGCGGCGTACATCTTTTGATGGAACGATGTCGGAAGGATATGAACTTAACATCTCTTCTCTGCTATAACCCAGTGTATCGACTACAGCCTGGTTCACAGCGATAGTTTTCCCGTTGAGTTCGCTAATGTATATCTGATCGTTTACATTGTTGAGAATGATCTTGAGTTTCCGTTCAGATTCAAGAGCGTTATCCAATACCATCTTGTTGTTTATCGCGATAGCTGCAAGATTGGCGTTTGCTTTGAGGATATCGATCTCTTCCTTTGTAGGCGTGTGTGGCTCGCGGAAGTACATCCCGAATGTCCCAAAGACTTCATTGTTCGAACTTATCAGGGGTTCGCAACAACTGGCCCTAAAGCCTGCACGGGCTGCAATATCCTTGAGGTCTTCCCAGTAAGGATGCTCCATTATATCCTCTACAATAACCCTTTTACCGGTGTAAACAGCAGTTGAGCAGGAACCTATGCCTTCACCTATGGGTAGTCCTTCAATGGCTTTTTTGTAGAAATCCGGAAGATCGGGAGAAATAGCATGAACGAGATGTTTTTTTTCCTCGTCCAGTAGCATGACAAAACTGATTGCTTCAGGTATTATTTTTTTAGTAGATTTCACCAGACGTGTAAGAATCTCATTCAGAGTTTCACCCGAAGCCAGAGCTTCAAGAACCTGGTTACGGCAATCAATTATTGTTTCAGAGAGTTTTCTCTGGCTTATATCCAGAATAATACCTTCATAGTACTGGATATTACCATCATCATACCTTCTGATAATTGTTCTGTCATCAATGCACCTAATCTCACCCGATGCTGTCAGTATTCTGTATTCCTGGGTGAAATTATCAACATTTGCTTCAGAGTATTCGGTAACCTCTCTATGTACTCTTTCAATGTCATCAGGATGGATAATATCTTCATATTTTAATTTGCCAGAAAGAAAATCATCGGATGAGTATCCAAATTGTCTGACGTTTTCTGAGACAAATTCCACTGGCCACCCGTTTTCGGGCTTCCATATGAAAATTGTTACAGGGCTGTCATTGATAACTTTTGCAATTTCCGAATTTACATCGAGTTGTGTCATTTATTACCATCATATAATTGTATCAACTAAATATCCGGGAATACATCTAAGGAATAATGCTATTACTTAATGTCTAATATATCAAATGGTCAAAGAATATCCATCACTCTGTGTAAAAAAGTGTATATAAACTATGCTTATTTATCGCAAGTTCATTCTTCAATTCAACTTACCACTTAAATGGTAAATAATACATCATCATCAACATCGAAAAGGCCAAGACGTGCACCTGCGTCCAGCCATGCATGACCGTAACTGAAACACACAAGTGCGTTAACAGGATCGTCGGTCTCCATGAAATGCAGGCCGTCATTGTAGTATGAAGTTGCCATGGTGCGATAATCCCCGGCTATCCTGTACATATGTGACTGCTTGATGGGAGCAACTTCAGCTTTCTCCAGCGCTTCCCTTAGCAGTCTTTCATATCTTTTGACCTTTTCATTCAGATCCGCAGCCATGACAACATCCATTCATATTATTTTCCGCCACCAAATATCTTGGTGAACAGCTTTCCACCTTCATTTTTAGGAGGACGGGACGGCTTTCTCTTCGGAGGTGGTGTCTTCTTAACAGGTTCTTCTTCAACATCTGCAGTCTCTACAACAGGTGGCTGAGCTGCAGGTGTTTCAGGAATCTGAGCTTTGCTCTCCTCCACAGTCGGGATCTTCGTAGCAGATGGTGGTGGAGGTGGCGGGGTCATGGTCTGTGCTGCCTTGAGCACATTGACCGATTCACCGCCATGCTTCGATCTGCGGATGCGTATGTCCACAAGCACAGGTCTCTCAATTTCCGTGCTCACAAGCATGGCAACACCTGGCGGCAGTCGCATAAGCTCATCTTCCACATAGGAATTTACCCCTTCCAGTCCCTTGCTTATGGCTTTAAGATCATTGGGGTTTGTTACCTTCATGATGATCTGCGTACCACACTGGGAAAGCACGTTCTTGTCTATCCTCGCAGGACGCTGGGATATGACCATCAT
>JAALLO010000168.1_pt1 | contig 17278 bp, 42 predicted proteins | sample 7245941 | NCBI WGS metagenome assembly JAALLO01 (sample SAMN13049198, study PRJNA578106) | oil field metagenome | isolation source: filtered produced water from oil reservoir A2 | place: USA:offshore Texas | collected 2016 | reverse complement strand
AGGGACCCGTTCAATTTAATAACCTAGTATACTTCTATAATATAACTAAGATTAGTAAATAACTAAGAATAAGAAAATAATAGAAATTAATAGAAGTATGGGGCCGAATGGTCCGGTTGTTTAACTTGTAAATGCAAAGGGACAAACGTTCGTATTTGCTCGTATAGCGTACTTCTTAGTTTATCCCTTATAATCTACTGAAAAATACAATTAATCGTCGTCACCGTCGTTATTTCTAGTGCCATTGAAATACTCATCCAGATATTCAGGGTAGTATATCTCAATCAGCTCTGTCACCACGTCATTATCCATTAGGATTCCATACTTCTTGTAGTATTCCTCTAATATTTCGGCTGCATAGGTTTCATCCCTAAGAACTCCCCATGGATGCATTACATTGCTGATTGTGTCGAGATGTCCATATCCGAGTTCATGTCCTATCTCATGAGCAAGTCTTAGCCTCCAGTTGCCTATCTTACATATCACGATTGTTTGATATGTGTGGCTGCAATATCCGGTTGCAAATATTCTCGGATACATTGAGTCTGTAAGCTTGAATAGTTTCTTCAGGCCTACATTTTTTAGTTCGTACAGCAGGTATTCTATTATTCCTAGCATCTCCACTTGATATGGAACTGTAATTTTACTGGCTCTCGTCTTTCCTGTCACAGGAATATCACTGAATGTCATTATTTTCCTCCTTATAAAGTTATTGTACGTTTTGGGCCCCATATAATCATATTAGGTGTGTTGTGAAACGCTTGTAGCGAGCGTTATATGAGGTCGAAATTTGCTCGCTATGCGTTAGTTTCCAAGTAATTTCTCTACATCATCTATAACTGGAGAAGCTGTGCAGCGACAGTTATAGTCTTGACCTGGTAGGAGGCCACCGTATTCTTCTACTCCTTTGCCCCAACTGAATGTTCTCCCATGGAGTTCCCAGTGGTTAATTGGAGCATTTGGATTTGTACCTGATGGATTTCCTCTGACCCTTTCATCGAGACTTGTAATCCAGGTGAATTCCTTAATACCGACTTCTTTATTCCTGTACTTGGTCATGTCACCATAAAGTGAACCAGTCTGGTCTCTTGCAATGAACTTGGCACGGGTATCACTGGTCTTAGCAGTCTTCTTTATTCCGGCTGCAATCTCGTTTATAGATTGACCTCGTCTCGTACCGTTATAGATAATGGTTTCAACCTTATCGAAGTACTCCTTCTCGATACTCCTAATCCAGTTGACATTCTCCCTGATTGCAATCTTAGTGAAAGAATCTAACCATGGGTCTCGTAGTAACGGATCGATACCGGCAACTGACTTGATTTGGTTTTTGAATGCAAGTCTGTTATTCTGATTTAATCTCTGTACGAATGTAGCTGCAATTCCATTCAACTTCACATCGTTGAATAGTATCTTCTCTGAATGACTTCGGACTCTATCAATCTCTCTTTCAATCACATCGAACGCATCGTCCGAACGTACACCGCTATCGATGGATGCTCGAAAGTTATGAATCTCCGGTTGAATAGTTTTCTGGAATGCTTCCCACATGAACTTCCTATTCTTCTCCAGTAGTTTGCTTATCTCCTTGTAATACTGGTTCTGAATTGTCCTCGGCATTTGCACCGGTGGAACTCTTTTAGTTGCTCGTCTTGCCATTTGTTGCCCTCAGATTATTTTGTCTAGTCTTCATTTCAGTTTGCATCTTATATGCATTGTAGTCCTTACGGATTAGCCCGTCAACGAAGTAAGCTTGGTTCCTACTAGCATATCCCATCAGCATCAAAGCGCAGGAAATTCCACTTCCTAAGAACCAGATACCGTACGCTTCGAACACACCGCCAGCCAACTGGCTTGCAACGAATATCCATGCACCTATCTTCATTGTCTTGATTGCATCTGCTTCCATCTTCAGTCCCTTCTCCGAGCGGACTGCGTGCTCGTAATCTATATTCTGTACTTCTTCTGTCATTTTAATCGCCTCCTGTATATGCCATATTCGTTCGAAAGTATTTAAATCTATTTCGAACTCTCAAAAAATAAAGAGGAATTACTCTTCCGGTTCTTCCTCTTCTTCAGATTCTTCGATTGTGGTCATATCCTCTTCTGGGTCTTCTTCCTCTTCAGGAGTTGTATCTTCCTCTTCTTCCTCTTCAAGTGGTGGAAGGTCCGGGAATCTTTTCTCCCTTACATCTGAATCCATCAATACGCCCCACTGCATGTATATCTGATCGGTCTGTGCATTCTTGAGGTCTACATCTGCCTGTTCATTATCGTCAAGACTCCAGAGTGAGTTGAATTCAATATCGAATTCAAAATCTGGCTTATTGATTTCACTTGACTGACAGAGCAACTTAATGAAATCCATGATGTATGGCTTGAGGATGTTCTCCTGGTCCGCTTCAACTCTATTGAAGTAGTTCAGAATATCATACTGGCCTCCAGTGATTGTACCCTGCTGCTGACCGAGGATAACATTCTTTGGCATCTTAGCTGCACCTGAAAGTGCTTCCCACATGAAGTTCAGTAGTTCAGATATTCCACCGACATTAGCTGTATGTCTCTGGATGTCTTCCTCAGGTGAAAGGATTGCAAGTGCTTCTGTTCTGAACATGAAGTCCATGAGCAAACGTGCTTCCTGCATTTCTTCACGAGTGAGGGTTTCAGCGTCCTTTGTCTTCATCACCTTGAATGTGTAATCGAACAGTATTTGACCTGTGCTCCAAAGTGCAATATCGAAAACTTTGACGATGTCGAACATTGGTTCTAAGACACTTCTTCCGTATATCTCATTCTCCTCTCGCCCCTGGCTGAATCTCATAACCCTGGATGGATCGACATCTGCAGTTTTGCTCTTGCCTTTTATCTTGTATAGACTTGGCTCACCATAATTGATGTCGAAAACATCTTCATTAAGTTCGATTGTTGACAGGAGCTTTGGTGAAAATGGATGAATGTAGTCTACAGATTTCACCTGGTTCGGATTCATCGGGTCGCTGAGTTCGAAATCAACAGTCTGGGTGACACCGATGCTGATGAACCCATCACCATATTTCCTCTTATACATAAGAGCCAGTTGAAGTGCTCCGTTAAAATCGAGTGCGTTTAGCTTCTCCTCAATCTTCGATTTTGTAGCTTCATCTTCAGTGATAATCTCAAAGCCTGCTCTGGTCATATCCTCTGAAGGAATCGTTACGATGTTTTCAACGATAGAATTGTCACGAACTAACGAGTCAATTTCTTCCATCGTCCTGGTTCTATGTGCTTTTGGCTGAACCTGCTGCTTTGGAAGAGGGTCAGAAACCCCCATCTTTCCTCCGCCAGCCATGAAGTCCAGTCTCTCGACAAGCTGATGTTTGCTTGAGTTTGTCATTTTATCCTCCTTATCTTAAGTATCTTCTGTATCTGTCACGTAGATTATTTGTACTTTCGTTCTTATATCTTGAATAAATCATATATCTAAGAGCATCCAATGCGTGGTCCTGCTCCTTTATGACCTTATCAATTCCTTTATCTCTGTACTTCTCATCCCAGCGATATTCAAAGAACTCACGTAGTAAGTTAACGCACTTATCACTTATAAACAATCTCTCCGTATTCAGGAATGTACCGACCAATCTTATTCCATTGATTACGTCATTGTCCGCATTCTCGGTTTGATGGTATCCCGCCTTCCTAAGAGATGCTTTGAATGATGCTGCTGATGGGTCAATAAATATCTGTCGTATGTGCCTATCACCTACAAAGTCTTCAAAGTCGCTGATAAATTCGTCATCAGTTTTCTGTCTCTTCTGCTCCTTTGCATTGTAATAGAATTCATCCAAGCAATATACGGTGTTGTTCCTGATTCCGAACAGTAAGAAAGCCATTACGTTGCTAGTACCGTAGTCAATACTGACGTAGAAATCTTCGTAGACGTACTTGTCCGGTATCTGGATAACGTGTCTGGCCTTCTCGAACATATCGTAAACCACACCTTCTGCTACTGACCAAAGTCCTTTGATGTATCGGTCGTACCATACTCCGGAGAATTGTCGTTCATATCTGGCTATTACCTTCTTAGATAATGAAGGATTGTCGTGCATTGTGAAGTGAATGTACAATATTCCCTTCTCTTCTGCCTTATCTATGAACTCCTTTTTAATGAAGTGGTGCGGTGATTCCGGGTTACAGTTCAGGAATATCTTTGAACCTTCTACTGAACACCTACCAATCATCTGGTTGACGAATGATTCCGGCATAAGTGCCACTTCATCAGCGTAGGCGCCGGCTGAAGTCAATCCCTGAAGTGTGTCTTGACTCCTTTCAGTACTTGCACCGAACAGATAATATTTGTTCGTACCGATCGACACATGTGGGTCGTCCGTACGGTCGTAATGGAATTGGATTCCTTTAGCATTCAATATCTCAAACATGGGTTGCAGTACGTTCCTTTTCAAGGCACCCATACTTCTACCGGCGATGATGAAGTTACTGTATTCGAAGTTCGCTGATGACCACGTGATAAATGAATCAATCATACACACAGTTTTACCTGCTCTGATACTGCCATCTGCAATGACAGTATCACATTGATTGACTGGACTATTATCTGTCCACCAAGTTAAAACCTTCAGTTGTTTCTTACTAAAAGGTTTGAACTCAAACTTCTTCTTCGATACATTCCGGCCCATATTATCTCACTATTCTGTCAATGTTTTTATTGCTGACTGTATGAACAATTGTTCCGAGTGTTCCGCAGTTCTCGCAAATAAGCTTTTTGTTTCCATTACCTAAGAACTCCTCGAACACCTCACCACCGCAATTCGGACATACTTCTGGAACGTTATCAGTAACTTTCCACTTCTTGTCATTTTTAATCTTCGATTTCTTCATCATCCTCATCACTCCATACTTCACCAGCTACGCCGTTAAGTGCATTTACGTAGAGGTCAATATCGACATGTGTTGATTCTCCACCGGATTCAATCTTGTGCTTGAGCTCAATAAGCTTCTGCTTCTTGTCCTGAATCCTTGTGATTGCTTCTTCCATCTCTTGTAGTTGTTGCATCACCAGAGTTTCTTTACTCTTCATGATGTTCACAAGTTTGTCATTCGTGATTCCCTTCTCTTTTATACGCTCCGTTGTTATGTAATCCTCCAGCTCGTCATAATCCTGTGCAATCTTAGCTTGACGACGTATCATCCTGAATTCTCTAATAGAGATAAGTCTCAGTTCCTCGCTGATTTGTGTCAATGCATCCATATTGACTGCGTGGTACAAATCCTTCTCTTCATCGGTCAACAGACCGAACCAAATAGCCTCAACTTCTCCTGTCTTTGTTACAGCGCCAGGGGTAGGTCCGGTCGAAGTGCCACCGTGAAGTCTGCATCTGCCATTCTCCATTGGTGGATTTCTGCAAATGCCTCCGCTCCTTGTTTTTGCTCCGCATGTTTTCTTGGCATATTTCACCATAAACTATCACCTGATTAGTTACCTATGTGACATTGTATATCAGGGGGACTATAAATTTATAGTCCCATAGAAATCGGGGTGTGCTCTATGAAGAAGTTTACAACGAACTTTTTATATTCGGAGTAGACCTTGAACGAAAGATTAATAAGTTCTTCTTCATGTTCCTCAAGTATCTTGAGGTCGATCGCCATTGCATTGTCCCAAAGAAGTTCCATTTTCACGTTACGGTGAACGAGATTTGGATTCACTTTTAGGAAGAACAGTAGTCTAAGATATTCTTCTTTGGTGAGCTTGTAGTAGTTGCTGCCAGTGTAGTTCAGATATTTGTCTGCATACTCTGCAACAAGTTTGAGTCTGTCCCCACTAACCTTGAAGCTCCTGAACACTTCCTGAACTTGCCCGAAGTTTACAAAGTTATGTGTTATTTTATCGATACGCAGCCTCTCCGTGGAGGCTGCAGTTGCTGTATTTAGATACAGATTGTAAGTTGTTGTCATCCTTTCATCTTGCATTTTTCCTCATTCTCCTTTCCATCTTGTTCCGTTCACGGATGATGGACTTTGCTTCCTTTCTAACGTCTGCAACCTTTCGTCTGCAGTCTTTGCATAGTGGCTTATAGCCGTAAGTGCGATAAACTATCTTGACCAGTACTTGGTCACAATGTTCGCAGAAGGTATACTTCTCGAGTTCCTTTGTTTTTGGAAAGGGCTCGTCTTCTTCTGTGATTTTCTTTACTGTCCTTGGGTTCTTTTTACCGATTCTCATGTTATCTTACTCCTGATTTGCAAATATTCCTGTTCCATTACGTTCCTGTTCGAGCATTTTCTCATACATCTGGCTGATTTTCTTGTTCGCATCCTGATGTTGGCGCTCGATATTGTAGCTTTTTCTTCCAATTTTACGACCTACTTCACCATAATTTAGCCCGCATTCATCCACTAAATACACGATGATTGCCTGACCAGGCGTTAGGAAGTCGAAATCACGCAAATACCCCAATGGTATTTGGTCAATATTCCCCTTGGAAATGGTATCCTCTGCCATTACTTCACCTCCGACTGTATATGTTTTTTGACATGAGACAGTAATCCTTCTTCTGGAATTACTTGCATACACTTGTAGCAAACAATTTGAAATCTTTGGTCACGTGTCTTCTGTATTTTACCGAGTTTAATTGCTCCGTTTTCCAACACTGGCGTATAGCACAATGTCATGACTGAAATCTTTTCAACATGTTCTTCTAAGAACTCATTAATTGCTTCAACTGTTATTTCGCTCATGCTGCTCCTGTAATAATACATCTCCTGCTGACTTATATAAAGGTAGTCCGTCTCAGAGGGTGTATTTTTTATTCTTTATTTCCTCTTCATGCTGTAACTTCCATGCTTGATACCTCTTCTGCTGTACGTGCATTTCGTACATGTGGCGAAGTGCTTCCGGATAATCCCATTTGCATTCATCACTCTCTGCCATCAAGCGTGCTATTACAAGGTCCTCCTCTGGAAGACCTTTCATCATTTGATATATTGTTACCATGTTTTACTCCTCCTTTCCGTTTTCGTGCATGTCATAATCTTCCGGTATTTCTGATGGGCCAGCAAGTGTGAAACCTACTCCGGTTGTTGATGACTTACCGCACTTTTGGCAAACCCATTCACCTGGATTTACCCCGTCGGATGGAAGCCAAATTGCCTGTCCGTTACAATCATCGCACCATACTTCGTAAGGAGTTTCGGAGGACATTTTAGTTCCTCCATGTGAATGGTTTTGCGTGGTTGATAACCTGTACGATTTTGTCGTTACTGTCGGAACATCTGTTTCCATCCATTGTTCTCATCAGTCTTAGCTCCTGAGCTTCCTCGTTGTAGATGTAGTTGTGGAAGCCAGTTGTGCTGATGTACATCATTGCTTCCGGTGCTGCTGCGTCGGTAATTGAATGCATTGATGCGTGACAAAGTTTCTTGCCCGGTCTTTCGGTCAAGAGTTTGAATAGGATGTCTGTTCCTTCGATTCTGAAGTAGTCTATTTTACCTTCTGTTGTATATTCGCTCATTTGAATTACCTACTGTCCCATATTGGACATATAGGGTATTCGTTTCAAACTATATAAAGGTATCTCGAACAACCGGCCCTTGCCAAAACGCAAAAAAAAATTACAGCTCACTAAGGAGCCGTGGTATCTTGTCGATGCTATTGTTGACGATGATGTGGCTGTTCTTAGTGAATAATGTCAAGTTCCCTACTTCGACATCACACTCTTCAGCCATATATTTCTGAATTCCACCGAATCCATACAGGTCAGCTGGAGCAGCATCAACAATATCGTTGCTTCTCATGGTGATTGTCATGTCCAATTTACCATTATGGCATCCGAATATGCCCTGTGTTACGCATGGAACTTCCCTACGATCGTGTGCTGCTGCTTCCAAATCACATTTATCATAGACATTAATCACTGCACGTCTGGTGTTTATGTCTTTCTTAAGAAGCTTCAAACAGTTTGCCAGCTGTGGTTGCACACGTGACCCGTAAGTATAATCAAATGTACCGAGTGATGGTGCGAATAGTTCATCCAGGAACTGCTGTTCGAAGATTGGATTGTCAATGTAATCCGTGAATCTTGCTGCATCCAGTACTAGCATCGTATCATAGGACTGGATTATTTTATCCCCACGTTGGTCTACTTTATGTTCACCATATCTCCATACGTGGTTTACTAACTTCAACCAAGCTCTTCTGGTTGTATCAACGTGTGTCTGATTTATTAGAAATGCCATTTTCTTCCCCCTTACTAATTACTCCCATAACGATCATATCGAGGCAGACGGTCATTCCCATCATCGGTATTATCATGAGTGTCATGATAATGTACAGCAGTCCTACGATGGTTCCAACCGTCAAATACCCGATATTTAATCCAAGTCTATAAAGTCCGTTCTGACTTTCGATATACTTGTCCACCTTATTTTCGATGGATCGTACTTTTGCTGGGTCGTACAATTTGAACAACAGACCTGTTATCGGCAGGTCTGAAATGAAACAGGAATTTGATTCCTGTCCTATATCATCTGTATGTTCTTCCTGCATTTTAATCTTCCTCAATAAGTTTCTTGTATCTGATGCCTTCGAGTGAATGCGTCTCGCTGTTCATCTTAGCACACACGTGATAAGTTGCTGAATCTCGCTCATCGTACATGATTCCTAAGATTGGTGTACCACCGATTCCATAATCAGCGATCTTGACCAACCATTCCAGGTTAGTCCTGAACTCGCCTTCGATGTCAGTGGACTTTACCTCTTCGGTTATCATCAATGTTCTGCATGTGCGGCCTTCCAGTAATTGCCACACACGATCTTCTGCTCTTGGCCGGAGATTGATAAGCTTCTCCAGCTTATCTTCTACAGGCACCGGTAATACTTTTGGTAATGTTATGTTCAATAGATATGTTGCATATAGTCCCATTTTTTAGCTCCAGCATATTGCTATGTTCAATAGTTTACTGTCGTCGGTTTCATCCACGACTGCAATGTGGCTGATTGGATAGATACGTAATACCCCGTGGATACCTACGACTTCGATCTCTTGGAATTTACCCTTCAAATGCCCATCTACGAGACGTTCAAACTTCTGCTGGTCAACCCACCCATTGACAAACTTCTTTTTGCCCTGTCTTTCCAAATGGAAAGTTGATGATTTTACGATCAATTTGTTTTCGGATTGAGCTTCGCCTACGCCCATCATTGATGCACGATGTTCTTTGATTGTGAAACAATTGTCATTGCTCATTTGTTCTTCCTCCTGTCTACTCTTGCCACGACATTCTTATGTGTCTGGAAAAACTGGTTTGCACGTTCGTCTTCGTAATCAACTTCGATCAAATCTCTGCCTTCGATATTTCTCATTTTATATCCGTCCTTCGATTTTACTGATATCCATTACTGGACTATTATCTATATGCTTCGAAATTATATAAAGGTAGTCCGGTAAAAAGGTTGAAGAGTTATTCCTCTTCTCCTGTGTACTTTGGTCCTGGTCCTACGCAAATGCTGAATGGGAGCTTGTGCTCCTGTATTATCTTTGTAAGGTCCTTGAGTTCGTATGGACGCTCGTTTGGTTCAAGCTTCCTAAGAATCTTCTTGATACCTTCGATGTCACGTGGGTGATTACCGATGTATCCTGCTCGTACCTTACCGTCGTCGGTTGTTGCAACGAAATGGGTTTCCCCCACCATTCAATGGAATATTTGAAGAGGGTCATTATTGACCCTCCTCGATTTCGTTGATTGTATCTTCCATTGTGACCATGCTACCCCCGAGATAACCGTGCTCGTTGGTTATGGCCATCTTAGCATGAGCGAGCCAGTAAGCTTCTGCCCTGGAGCTTGCTCCTGGGTAATCAGATATGATACCCTTTGCCTCGTGAAGGAGGTCGAGTATTTCTTCCTGTATCTCTCTCAGTCTGTTAATGTCTTCGTTACACATTTTTGATTTACTCCTATGTATTTACTGGTGTCCTATTGGACATATACTATATTCGTTCCAAAGGATATAAAGGTATCTCAAATTTACAATGTAATCGTCACCTGGTAACGTACCTGATGAGGCAGGGTTCAAAAAAAAATAATTAGGCCAGTGGTTCGGCCTTGATGTTGAGTGTTTCGGTTGAACCGTTGTAAGCTGTGAGGAAGGTTCCGTTTGGCTGACGTGTTTCTTGGAACCTGTCAAATGTGATTTCCGCAAATGCTTCGTTCTGGCCTTCGAATGTCATGAATGCCAATCCTTCTCCTGTGGAGTAGATGTTGACCTCGATGATTACGTTTCCGACCTTGTAAGTTGCTTCTGTTGCTTTATCCATTTTAATCGTTTCCTTTATTTTTGATGTCCTTTTGGACATATACTATATTCCCTTCAAAGGATATAAAGGTATCTCAACTTTACGTGGTGTTCGTCACCTGGTAACTAACCTGATTAAACGTCGCCCAAGCATTATAAAAGAGTGTGCAATGTGGGGCCTCGTTCAATCAAAAAAAAATTAATGTTTCTGGGTCATTGCCCAGATGATTATGAAAAATAGTACCGGTCCGAATGTCATTGCAAGCATCGCACCTAAATCTACTGTATTTGGGTTAATCATATCGTACCTCCATGATTTCTGGTCATATAAACATATTAGGTGTGTCCTAAAATGCTCGTCACCGTGAGCCTCGTAAGTCAATATACGCAACATGTGAGCGTTATTTCATTGGGCCTAATCAATTATGTCTGCAATTGTTTTAAGCACTGTCTTAGTATCGGCGATCGGTAGGTCAACCTCCTCGCAATAGTCCAAGACATGCAATTCAGTTTCTAGGATGATTTGACCATCTCCTTCCAGTACGAACTTACCAGCTTCCGAATATGCCTTGCGCCCATGTAATGTTAGTCCTGGGTATCCGTTCAACAATACTTCGACTTCGGCATGTGGTAGTTTGAAGGTCCCGTTTGCAACGCGGCCTTCTCCTGGATGATTACAATACTGGATTGCCATCATCTGAACATCGCTCCTATCTTTGGGTCAGAACACTGCACGACTTCGAACTTCTTGATGTCGAATCTTTTGTGTGCATTCTTCCTGGAGAATAATTTATCCTCATGCAGAATCTGGTCGATCTCCTCCTCGGTAAGCAAGTCACGTACTGCAGCTGCTCCTAAGAAGTCATTAATGTCTGTTCTTGTGCCGAGCCTTATAGGCATCGACACGTTGCTCTGTATTTTCCTATCTGTTACGGTTACTTCGAATCCGCTCATTTGAATCACCTGTTGTCCTCAAGTTCGTCGCAGATGAATGTTCCGATTGGTGTGTCGGCCCATCTCATCTTGATTTCAGTTTTACCGTCTTCACGTTCGTTGGTCTCGCAGTCGTCTGTATTTGCTATTGCAATTTGGTATCCGAAGGCGAGTATTCTGGTGTAACCATTTTCGATTAGTGCTACGATTGTCATTTGAATCACCTTACTCCCATACTTCGAGTTCGCTCTCGAGGTGCATCTTCTGGAATTGTTTGTTCATCTTAGTTACAAGCCTTGCTGCTTCTGGAGTCATGTCATCCGTATCGCAGGCGTGGTAGTAAAGTATTCCGTGAAGTACTCTTAGTTCGTCGTCGGAGAATGTGAAGGTGTTTTCTGCTTTGATGTTTACTGCTTGCATTTTAATCGTTCCTTTATGTTACTGGTCCTATTTGGACATATACCATATTCCCCCGAAACTATATAAAGGTATCTCGAGCCAAAGGTTCAAAAAAAAATTACTGTTTGTACCATCTGCTTTCTAAGATGCTCGTTTGCATGATAAATCGATCGCATGAATATCCCTGTGCTTTTATGCAGTGTCGTGAACTTACATTTCTATTACTGCAGAGGTCTGGTCCTTTAAAATATAGTCCACCTTCATTCCACTGATATGCACAGGTTCTCATAACGGCCTACTCCTCGTCAATCTTTGGTTCTTCCATTTCGATTTCGAGCATCATTGCAATTAGCTGCATTCCGACCAAAGCTCCATGGTATCTGCCCTGGTTGTAGATGTACTCCTGTCGATCGCCCATGTAATCTGCATCTGATGCTGCCTTCTTGTTCTGCTGGACCTCAATGATTATCTGTTCCTTTGCGGCCATCGCATGGTCCTTACATACGGTGATTACGCCGTACTTATCTTTGATGTGCTTGGATATTTCTTCCAAGCTCATTGCAGATATATTCATCTCCGGTTCCATGATTAGCCCACCTTTATCGGAAAGACCAGCATAACCTTTTCGGCCAACTCCACGGTCTTGTGGTCAAGTTCGATCGCTTCCACCAGTTCATTCGCATTCATCTTCCAAGTGACGTTCGTGTGGGTGGTCAATGGCCAAATCTCCTTGTCACTGCTTGCTATCTTCACTGGCAATGTGACCTCGATGTTCTCTGTATCGAGATTAAGTACGAAGTAGCTGTTTGGCTTCTTGCCATGTTCTGCCTTGCGGTCTGCAATCTTGTCCAGTAGGATTGCTAAGATGTCTTGTTCTGCCGGTGACAGATAGTCTTTGTCTTGGTTCTTGATTACTGTGTATTTGTTTTGTAGTTCCATTTTACTCCTCCGGAAACATTTCTTCAATTTTGCGTACCATCATTTCGCCTACTACGGATTCATATCCTTCGGACTCTCCGATCTTCAACTGCTCCTTCAATCCAAGCCAGTCGTATTTTGTTCCACACAATCTGGTGAATGGGAAGAAGTTATCTCCTGACCTGCATTCTTCTGCAGTCTTACTTATTTTGTCCATGTTCCATGCCCCATGTAGTGTTCTGTTGCTGCAACATTCTCCTGCATCACGTCACCGTTTAGCTTACCCTTTGCAGTTGCATATCCCCCGAATAGCATATCAAGCCGATGCTTCAAAACTCTGAATTCATCGGATAATTGGATCGGTGTTCCTAAAGGAGATTCCACCAACTGTAAGTTATCTGGATTGATGTACTCCATCAGTCGTTCTGCTTCTTCGAGCTTACTTACTGACTCGGACAAGCATACCATTGTTCTCCCCATCAGCATTGATTGCTGGTGTTTGGATCTATTCTTCGGATTAGATAAGCAGTCGTTGCAATGGACTGCTGTCCTATCCTTCTCGCATAATGCTTTACCCCCCTCAACTGGTTGATAGTGGTCACATTCGGTATTGTCTCTTAGTTCCATGATACTGCTCCTTATTGGATAGCCCTCATTCGTTTGTAAGTATATAAATCTATCTCGAACCACCGGACCTTACTCTGCGTATGCAAATGTAAGTTCTTCCTCTTCGATTTTCTTCATATATCTTCTGACAACGTCGATGCATCCTTTATCTCTTTCGTTGTCAAGTGTTACATGTTTACCACCGTTCATTTCTAAAACGGTGTTGTCTTTGTTCCATGCTACTGCTGCTACATTTGATAGCTGCACACTGATGTCTTTTGTTGGTATCCTCATTTCAATTCCTCCTGTCTCTGAGTTCCATATCGATCGGGTATCCATCTGCATTAATCTCTGATTCTGCTTCAGGTATTTTCTTCTTCAAACTACCTATTATCTGAGAGAAGTCATGTTTGTTCGTCTCCGTGAGTTCTACGAGCTTACAACGCATCCGTGGCTGAACTATTTTCTTCGGGTCAGGTATTATTGTGAGCATGTTTGATTCAATCCTCACACGTGCCATATCCCATGTCATTCTTAGGTCCAGTGCGTGATTGTTCTCTGGTGCAATGGTAACATAGATGTCATCCACTGCAAGCACGTCATACACGATATGCTTCGGTCTGTAGACTCCGTCCTTACCTTCTGCAAACTGCTTCTGCTGGACCTTCATTCCAACTTTAATATCTGGTTTCTCATTCTTCTTTGTACTCATTCAATACACCGTCCTTTAAGTAATTTGGATGAAGATTATCTACGATGATTCTAAGAGTGTGGTCTGGTACATTCTCCAGCTTTGTCTCCTTTATCGCCTTTATCATTTTTGCCTTACGGCTGTTCTGCCTGAGGATGATGTGTTCATTCTCGTTGTATCCAAGCAGTACCATATTTGTTTCACTGAATGACTTCTCTCCTACACGTTTGCCGTCCTTTCTCCTGAACTTTGTTTCACCATTCTTGACGGTGATATGTGTTTTGGTTATCTTTGTTACTAGGGTGAATAGCCTGGTCATCTTCCTTCCGAAGTTATGATGAACGTGGATGATTACTGGGTCCCCTACTTTCAGGTCATCGATCGGAATCCTCAATCTCATCTCTGTGTTGATTGCTACCCTCTTGCCATTTGGAGTCTGGAGCATGTATTCGTGTGTCCAGAATGGGTCTCCGTCTTTATCGAAGTACTGCTGGTCTGCTCTGTGGATTCCTACCACAGTTGATATTTCTCCGTTGTATTCTACCGTCTGTCCTGGTTCATAATCTGAAATTATATCTGTCCTCATGTTTTACTCCTCCTGAACGAATACGAGCTTTCCCTTTACTTCGTGGAAATGGTGAGCACTGAGACTCCTAAGAAGTTCATTCATGTCCTTCGTTGGTTCGAACAATCTTGTTCCTGCCTCTACATTTATTGGAGCATACCCCATGGTTTGACCATTGTGATGACGTATATCTTGTCCGTTACGTCGCCTTCGAATGCAAACTTCTTTCCGACCTGTTCCATTTCAAACTGATGTTCCTTGCTTACCATTTTAATCACCTTAAAAAAGAGGGTTAGTTGAACCCCATCATGAACTCGTATGTCTCGAGGAAGAGACTGGAGTTTCCTCTTGTCTCTCTGAGGTCGCATCCGATGTGCATTGCTGCCATTTTAAGCTTCTCGTCGAGGGTCATGTTTTCGTACTGTTCTTTTGTTACTGATGCTGATTCGAGTTCTTTCATTTGAGTTACCTTCTTAGTTTGATGTCCTTTTGGACATATACTATATTCCCTTATAGGGATATAAAGGTATCTCAACTTTACGTTGTCACTTCGGACTGATTGATTTGTACCAGTCTACAAGGTCAACCCTGTAATTTGCCTTCCTGTAATTGACCCCCTGCAAAAATATCTCGTCTTCGGATACACTCATTACTTCAAGTTCGTTGACAATTGCACCTTCATGTTTCGGTGTACTGATGATTGGTCTCCTATCATCTACACGGATTGCTACGTACTTGTCTGCATCAAGTTTGCATATCATTACTTCTCTCCCTAAGAGTTTTACTAGGTCACTTGCATTTGGACCTGGCTCAAATATATTGTCGTGCATACTCATGTTATCCCACCATTACGAATTCACATTCGTCCATTCTGTTGTCTTCCTTACGATGTTTGTCCTCATATCTTGCTATTGCAGTGATAGCACATAACAGGAGTATTCCTGCTATTGCGCATACGACTGCTCCTGCAAGCTGTTGGTTTGTCTCTATCATTAGACCCTAAGATACAATCTGTTCATCTGCTTATCGAGGAACTTCTGTATCTCCTCCCTGTCATCTTCATCCTGTGAGAATCCGACGTACTGTATCTTCTCCTTGTTTGCCAGAGGTATTTCGGCTATTGTCTCCTCGTTCCGATCCACTGCAATGTCGTATGTTGTTCCGTTAAAGTGGACTACTGCTGAATCGCCTGTGATGGTGATTCTTCTGTTCTTCGGTCCTGTCCTTACGATGATTTTATCATCTGTCTTCATTACTGTTGTTTCACCCATGTTTATGCCTCCTTTCCTGCCTTCATCCTGGCCATCATTGATTCGAATGTTTCCTCCTGATTCTTCTGGAGTACTTCTTCGTTGCCGTTGTCTCCCTGCTTCTTGCCGAGTTTCTGTTCGAAAGGTCTTTTCTTTGCTACCATTATTTTACTCCTCCTCTGGCTTGTATGCTGCGAGTGGATAGATGTCTCTTAGGTTGTTTTTCTCCATCTCGATTGTTTCTCCCTCGTCACCGATTGGAACGAATACACTGTATGTGAGAATGTGTCCATTTTCATCTCTGTTTCTGATGATTGGTCTGAACTTGTATCCGAGCTTTTCAATCTGTGATTTTGTGAGTCTTGCCATTTGAATCGTTTCCTTTATTTGAGTGGCCCTTATTGGGAATATACTATATTCGTATGTAGGTATATAAATCTATCTCAAGATTAGTGGGTCCATCATTTGGACGAATTGTTTCAATGCTTTCTTCCTCATTCTCCTTGTTAATCCTACCTTTGCTCCAACTTTACCTGCGTTAACTAAGAACTCCGGATTCTCCTCATTGAACTTATTGCACTTTGCTCTGACCAATGGATTATCGAAAACTTCATGCATCTTCCTTGACATGTTCCTTTTAGCTTCATCAGACATGCTCCTACCTTTCATCGCTGTACTCGTATTTTTGCTAATCTTTACACGCACTTCATTACTCATCGGATTTGAATGCCTTGCTGCTTTCTGCATATTGTATAATTCTTCCGGTCTATATCGATCGATATGCTTCTGTTCACATATCGCTAATTGTGACTCTTCACATTCTTCTAAAATCATCAATTCAAATGATTCTTCACCATGTGCTTTGTAATCTTCCCGCATATATGGATTGCATTTAAAATTAGTACGTAATCTCTTCATGTGGTTCTTCCATCTTCCGTCAATATCAATCGAACTTCCGATGTACATCATTCCTGTTTCTTTATTCCTGATTGCATAGATTCCTATCATTTTAATCCTCATATATATTGACCCAATCATATTACTTAAACGTATCTTTTGGGCCTCCCTTACGAAGTTGCTCCTATATGGCCTACCCTAGGCGAAACATCCTAAGATTACGCTGGTTTTCGGCCCCTATCTAGTAAACTAAGAAGTTCATGGTGGTAATTTGCCCATCCCTGTAACCATGGTAAAATACTATTAATATATGGGTACCTTTATAATATGGTTTTCTGCATGTTTAATGTAGGGGTTAACTGTAAAAAAGATATGTCTAAATTTCGTCCCTACGTACGCGGTGGAAAAGGTCGTGGTTTGGTGTCGTCGCTTTACTCTTTTATCTATTCTAGTGTATACTTTTATCTATTCTTGTATATGGTTTATGCTATTCCTTATCTGATTTTGGATGATTCTATTCATTCTTCCTCTTATTTAATTCGAGTAATAAACACCTTTTAACCTCTTTCCTCTTCCTCTATCTATGCTCCCCCTTACTTATCCCCCGGCCTAATTAGTTAAATATATTATGCATTATAGACCAGTCCTTTCGTATTCTCCTGCATGTATTCTACATAAGCAACCATTTATCTTTCTGTAGTATCCTCCTACATGTACTCCACACTTGCAAC
>JAALLO010000166.1_pt1 | contig 17454 bp, 20 predicted proteins | sample 7245941 | NCBI WGS metagenome assembly JAALLO01 (sample SAMN13049198, study PRJNA578106) | oil field metagenome | isolation source: filtered produced water from oil reservoir A2 | place: USA:offshore Texas | collected 2016 | reverse complement strand
CTTGGTATAATCACAGGTGTGGAGGAAGTCGAGGCCCTTGCTGAGATTGGTATAATCCTGCTGCTTTTCACAATAGGTATTGAGATGTCCCTCAAGGATCTCTGGGACATTAAAAAAGCGGTACTTGCTGGCGGAGGTCTGCAGGTGGTCATCACCACGGCTCTGGTCTACTATATATGCAGATATCTGGAGCTGAGTACAGGTACATCGATATTCATGGGTTTTCTGGTCTCCCTGAGCAGTACCGCTATTGTGCTCAAGCTTTTGCAGGAGAAGGGTGAGATATATACTCCCTATGGAAAAACATCCCTTGGCATACTGATCTTTCAGGATATCATTATAGTGCCCATGATACTGCTGACACCCATACTTGCAGGGGTGCCCGGGGATTCTGATGCCGGTGCAATGGAATTCTTACTCCGTGGTCTTGGTATTATCTTACTTGTGGTGGTAAGTGCAAGGTGGATAATGCCTGCTCTGCTGTTCCAGATTGTCAAGACCAGAAATAAGGAACTGTTTCTTGTCAGTATTATCTTTATAGTCCTTGCCACTGCATGGCTTACATCCAACGCAGGTCTGTCACTGGCTCTGGGTGCTTTCCTTGCAGGTCTGATCATCTCGGAATCCGAGTACAGTCATCAGGCTATTGGCAATATAATGCCCTTCAAGGACATTTTCATGAGTTTCTTCTTCGTGTCCATTGGAATGCTCCTGGATGTAGGCTTCTTTACATCCAATCTGGTACTCCTGTTTGTTCTGGCTGCAGTGGTACTTACCTTGAAATCAGTTATAGTAGGTGTTGTTACCTTCCTGCTTGGTTATCCTTTCAGAACAGCTCTTATTACCGGCCTCGGCCTCTCCCAGGTGGGAGAATTCTCTTTCGTACTTGCAGGCTTCGGGCTTGATGTCGCACTGATAAACGGGGAACTCTACCAGACCTTCCTTGCCGTCTCCATACTTACAATGGCAGCCACTCCTTTTGTGATAGCCTCTTCCCACGACATGGCAGACAGGATCCTTCAGAGGACATCGAACAGGATTCTGATCAATGGTATTTACTCAAAGGATCTGACACAGGTGGAAGAGAAAGAGGATGAGAGGATCTCAGACCATCTTATTGTAATTGGTTATGGTTTTAACGGAAAGACGGTTTCAAATGCAGCCAAAAGTGCCAGCATACCCTATGTGGTGATAGAAACAAATCCTGATACTGTACGCCGTGAGAAAAAACATGGTGAAAGAATCCTCTACGGAGATGCAACCCATGAGGCAGTGCTGGAATCAGCGAACATTCATTCTGCCCGGATACTTGTGGTCGGAATTTCGGACTATATATCCACAAGGAAAATTGTAGAAGTCGCAAAACGCATGAACCCCGATGTGTATGTCCTTGCCAGGACGCGCTATCTCACTGAGATGAAAGCACTGCATGAAATGGGTGCTGACGAGGTGATTCCCGAAGAATATGAAACATCCGTTGAGATCTTCGTACGTCTGCTCAAAAAGTATCTTGTTCCCGAAGATGAGATCAACAGGTTTACCCGGGAACTACGTGCCAATGGTTATTGCATGCTCAGGAAATCCTCTCTGGAGGTAAGTGAGGCAGGTTTCGATCTTGAGAATGAACTTCCGGGTGTTGAGGTACTTTCTCTCAGGCTGGAAGACGGATGTAATGTCCATGGACACACCTTAAGAAACCTGGATATGAGGAAGAAGTACGGAGTAACATTGCTGGCCATACGCAGGGGTGAGGAAATAATCTCAAACCCTGATCCAGATACAAAACTATTGTCAGATGACATCTGTATCCTGATGGGTAAACCGGATCAGCTATTCAATTTAAGAAAGTTCTTTGAGAGCTGTTCCGGATCCGCAGATCAAGAATATACAGAAAATTAATTTTTTTATACAAACGGTAAACTACCGTTTGTAATATATACTGTGTTATCTAAGTATTTCCTCAACTCAGTTTATGAGTTCACCGGGCTATTGTCGTTTTGCAGGAGGTACCGGATATATGAAGCCACTTATCGATGTTATATTCCGTTCAGAGAAAAGGAAAAGAACCCTTTTGTTGCTGAAAGAGCAACCCGCTAGTATGGAATATCTTCTGGATCGGCTGAATACTACAAGACAGGCTTTACTTCCGCAGATAAGGATACTTGAGGATCATTTTCTGGTCACCGGCCATGATGATGTTTACGAACTGACTACAATTGGTAAACTGGTCGTTGACGAAATGCACCCTCTGATGGGCACTGTTAAAGTTCTCGATAATGATATTGACTACTGGGGTACACATATTTTTGATTTCATACCGGATCATCTTCTCATCAAGATCCGGGAACTGCAGGACTTCAGGACAATAAGCCCCTCTTTAAGTGAAATGTTTGAATTGAACAGGGAATATTATGAATATGCAAAGCAGTCCGATTCGATGTATAAGGTAACCACCTATTTCCACCCGGATTTTCCTGCCTTCTTTGAAGAACTTACAGGCAACAATGTAAACATACGTTTTGTCATTACCGAGGATGCATTTGCTAAACTACGATCGGAAAGATCCGAGGATTTCGAAAAGCTGCTCGGAAATGAACTGATCGATATGTTCGTATATCCCGGAAAGCTGGACCTTCTGACCTATACTTTTAATGATCACTGTATACTCATGCGTCTCTTGAAGAACAATGGTGAGACCGATGTCACACATATTATGTGTTCCAATCCATCGGCTGTTGAATGGGGAAGGGAGCTGTTCGAATACTTTTTGCAGGATGCACTACCCGTAACCGAAATGTGACGATATGTTCACCGGTATCGGTTATATGTCCGGGATCTTTTGCGGTATTCATTATTCTAAAAAGTGAAGTAAAAGGCGCAGGCTATGTTTAAAAAAGATACAGAGGCCTCATTCATATAATCGTGTTATGAACAATTGTATTCTGAGACCCGAATTCCAATTGTTTATTTATGTAAGTTCATCTCAGGTCCTTCATGCTTCCAGACATGCCAGTCTTCCACAAGCTCTTCTTTTGGAAGGTCTTTCATAAATCCGGGCAGAATACCCAGGGTCTCACGTATATCTTTTATAGTTTCTTCATATTCTCCCATAAGATAACCCCACTGTCATATTCTCTTTTAATTTTATAAGTTTTATGGTGCTCATAAATACATCCAATTAAAAAACAGAAATCAAGAGCAATAACAATCATATACAGAAAACAGAAAGAGATAAATTAGTGCAGGTAATTGGTGTCATCATGTTTGCCAGACACTATGAGGAAGGATACAGGGAAGTTTTACCGGGCATAAGAATGAAGACCATAGTTTACGGGGAAAAGACCCTGATGACTGAATTTATCATGAAGAAAGGAAGTATACTTGGCCAGCACGATCATATGCATGAGCAGACCGGTTATCTTGTTTCAGGAAAAATACTCTTAACCATCGGTGATGAGACCTTCGAAGCAGGTGCAGGTGATTCATGGAGCATTCCCGGAAATACACCACATTCCGCAAAGATACTGGAAGATTCTGTGGCTGTGGAGGTATTCTCACCCCGCAGGGATGAGTATATCGATTGACTCTGAAGTAACTGCATGACAGTGTAAAAAATAAAATATTCAATAATGGTAACTAATTCGAATAGGATGAATTAGATACGTATTACTCTTTATATCAGATGGAAATTTAAGTCCTTCTTCAATGTATCAGTATCATTTTCGATTGCATCTTCAATGTTTTTTAGTAATTTCTTTTTTTCCTGAATAGTGAAATCACCAGGTGACTTGATGTAATCAATAAGATTATCGATGTGTTTACTTAACTCTGTTGATGCCAGGTATGAATATTTTGCAATTTCTTTAACATCAAGTTTCTCAAAATTAGGTGAAACAGTTTTTAGTGGCATATAGAGTTCTTCAAATTGCTTGATTCTGAATTTAATGTCATTTACTTTGTCGTTGTTTGCCCTAGTAGCCTCTAGTTGAATAGAATTAAACATCAAAGTTAATGCTAGAATCCCTATTGTAGCAACTTGAATCATATTGGGGAACATAAGTACATATAGTACATATAACAATACGAAGAAACCCATTGTCAAAGAATAAACTATAGAAAAATTTCTTTTAAACCATTTTGTGTAATTCATACTAATACCTATTATTGTTACTTATAAAATTAATAATGTGATGTGTTAAATATATCACGCTTATTTTTTGATTTGAGGCGTGCACTAACCTCTATGTCCACTTTCGGTGAACTATTTCATTGGTTCGATGTTATTGGCAGATGCTACGACTTAGAAGCTATACATTCACTAATATCAGTTGAAAGTAGGATCTATGATTCCTTTAAGATACAGGAAAAGAAAAAGATTAAAGGAAAATTCCTCAGGGAATTGATAAAGGAGTTTGATGAGCAACTATGTCATTAGCAGAAATCCGGTGGTACTCCATTATTAGTACTTAAAATAAATATGCTTAACAGATTTCTATAGGGTCTCTTTATTCTCCATTTAAATTAAGATATCCGTCATTATCACTTGTTTCAAGTACCTTTACAGTGGAATCTTCCGGGACTACCAGCTGCATATCAACACTAACGCTTGAAGTGCCATATATCGGATATTCGATTTCGATTAATAGTTCTCTGTTGCCTTCGGTGGCAACTATATTGACTTTATCAAGTTCCTCCCTGCCTCCGAAGTAAGCTTTTTTTTGTGCGGTCATTTCAACGGTATCCCCGGCATGACTGTTGACAGTTAAATCTCCGCCTATCTGGTTGATGTGAATAACGGTTCCGGGGCTGACATTGAAGCTATCTGCTACCTCCTCGGTTTCTAATGGTTCCTCTGTAACACACCCTGATACGAGGATGTACAGTAAGATGCATGTGAATAAAATTTTGTAATATTGTTTTGGCATTGTCGACCCCACCACCACTTATTATCTTACTATTAGTCTATCGGATGTTAAAATATGTATTCATGGATCTCCACTCTTTGAATATTTTGTTGTAGATAGTTTTATTTATTATAACACATACATAGGATTCCGACTACTGTCAATGTGATAGCTTGATGTAGTCAGTTCTTGCCAATGGATTTATTTCTTGTTAAAAGGTGAAATTATGAAAAATACATGGGAAAAGGTATTCGAGTATGCGTCATCCCCTCTTCACGGTACTCTCTCAAGGAAACTCAGAGAAGGGGTCAGCATACAGGTAAATGAAGGGAAAGTTTACTCAAAGGCCGTACTCTTTCTGGGCGAGGAGTTCGTACGTATAACCGAGGATGAGGATGATCAGAAAGTAAACACATATTACAACTGGGAAATGATCACATCCATCAGAACATGCAGTAAAAACGACTAAACGCTAATCAGAACAGGCTTATCAATAGTCTGCCACTTTCTATCTCCATTTTTATTTTTTTCATCACGCTGTCAGTCAGTATCTCCACAAGGAGCTTTTAATATCTATTATCTTAGGATCGAAGAGTTTTGGTAATTCTAGTTCTGATCTTTATTTATTTATTTATTTATTTATTTACGGATACATCGAAGCTGAGTTTTTGATCTCATACAACTCAGGCTCCATGCCAGCCGGGATCAGCATTTTCCGTGACTTTATCCCATTTGAGCTGGCAAGAAAGCACAAAACTCTTATCTTAAAAAAATCTACATGTATTTGATGGATGCAGATGTTGAATTTGTCTTATATATGCTACTGATGTTAGCCATCGGACTTGGCCTGGCAGGTATACTTGCGATCCTGCTTTACTTCATCTGAGCTTATCTGCCCTATTTAGCTTTTCAGCAGGTTCTTCCTGAACATACCATACTCGTCAAATCCGCGATACATCAATATTATCAGGCCCATGAGCACATTGATTACCGTAGTTACATATATCGCAACCATGATAGCTATCTGATATTCGATGGCTGTAAGCGGGCTCGAACCACCCAGTATCTGTCCTGTCATCATACCCGGCAGGAAGACTATACCTATTGTAGCCATGTTTGCAATTGTCGGCTTGAGTGCGTTTCTGAGACTCTTTCGCATGTAAGGCATAAGAGCTTCGTGCTTTTCAGCGCCAAGGGATAATTTTGAAAGGTATCTGTTCTCGTTTCTCTGTATCTGGTCACAAAAATCATTGATTCCTACTATATTTGCCCTGAGGGAGTTACCAAGCACCATACCACCTATGGGAATGAAATACCTGGCATCGAATACGTTTGTAAGATCTATTATAAAGGAGTTGAAGTACAGAAGCATTCCCATGTTCGTTAATGCAAAGGATATGATTAGTGGTGCTATCAGTGATTGTATTTTTAGTTCCGCATTCTTCAGAACATTATGTGATGCCACTATTACCATAACCATTACCCAGATTATGTTTATGATCGCGCTGTTAAGATCAAAGACAAATGTCAGGAAGATACCCACAAGTGCCAGTTGTATTGCCATTCTGAAGGAACTTTCAAGTGTTGCCCCTATCAGTTGCAGTTTAAAGTAATAGCTTACTGCAATTGGAATTAGCAGGAGAATAAAACAAAGCATCAGTCCCAGAATAGATATGTCGTTTGCAGGCATTCAGTTCACCTTGTTTACGGAATCTTCGTTCGAGACAATGTTTTCAAAATCTATTATCCTTACACCTTCACGCTCCCATTCGGGGTCATGGGATATGGCAAGGACAGTCCATTCAGAATTTGCCATAAAATAATCAACAACCTTTGTCTTAAGGGCAGCATCCAGGTCGGACGTGATCTCATCAAGCAGAAAAATATCCTTTTTTGTCATCAGGGAAATTATGATGGAAATACGTTGCTTTTCTCCACCCGAAAGGTTCTCGAACTTCTTATTGAGAACTTCTCTTTTCAGTGAGAATTCAGTGAGCAGGATATCCAGGGCATCGTGGTCGAATTTTCCATGGTTGGCACTGTAGGAGAAGACCTCTTCGAACAGAGCCATCACAGGTCCTTCACCTATATCACTATTCTGTGAGATGTGGGTTGCCCTTTTTCTGATATCCCAGAACAGTTCTGCATCGGCAGGCTTTCCCTGGAAGTATATTCTACCTGAAGAGGGTCTGGTAAAACCAAGAATGAGTCTGAATACGGTAGTCTTGCCAATCCCTGATCTGCCCTTGATCAGAATCTTCTCTCCTTTGCTTACGGACAGGTCCAGACCGGAGAAGATCAATTTATCCTGCAAGCCGTCATTAACGCTTACAGAGACATCCTCCATTCTGATTATTTCCATTCGTTTTCCACCTTTGTATAAACCGGGAGAATAAAGTACCTGCCATCTAATTAAGCTTACCTTTATTTTAGCCGATTTCAATATATTGTGAGCTATATAGCAATATAAAAAGCAACTTTATATATTATAGGATTATTCTATATACCGGGTTGGTCCCACATGAATTAAACTTACAACTCTGCCCCCGATTCTAATGCACACCAACCCATCATCTTTTTTTATATGAAGTTCCTATCCGTTTCAGGTGATCATTATGGATACGCTAATAGAAGAGGGACAGGAAGCACCAGGTTTCTGTCTTCCCGATCAGGATGAAAATGAGGTTTGCCTGAAAGACTATAGCGGACAGTGGCTTGTCCTCTATTTCTATCCCCGCGACAACACTTCCGGCTGCACAAGGGAAGCCCAGGACTTCACGGCTCTAAAAAGTGACTTTGAATCAGAAAACGCAGTGATACTTGGAGTCAGCAAGGACAGTATCAAATCACACCAGCGCTTTATCGAAAAGAAGGAGCTTGGAATTACCCTGCTGTCAGATGAGAGTACCGACGTACATCAGCTCTACGGTGTATGGAGACTGAAGAAAAACTATGGCCGGGAGTATATGGGAACAGTAAGGAGCACATATCTGATCGATCCTGAAGGCAGGATTGCTGCCACATGGAACAATGTCAGGACTAAGGGACATGCTGAGAAGGTGCTGGATAAATTAAGGGCCCTGAAAAGCCTCTGAAATCTATGTGATGAGAAAATAGATAATAAGATTATTTAAAACGGCAGTAAATGTGCTATTTTGGTATAGATTATAATATATCCAAGTACCAGCATCAGTAAAGAAATAAGCCATGCCCATCTGAGTATCCTGGCAAGGTTCTCAGGCCGGGTGAGTTTAATAAAAAAGCGATCGACCAGATTGGGTCGATCTTCCGGATCATTTTCCATATAAAGGTATTATCCTTTGATCCTTTTAAGTCTGAAGGTGTTTTCCCTTTCCATCTCTTCGAGACGGAGCCTAATGAAGGTCATTGATTCCTGAAGTTCAGGTATAACCTTGAATTCGAGAGCATTGACACGCCTTTTTGTCTTCTCGATATCATCAAGAAGCTTTTTCATGGTTGTCTCGATCTCTGCCGCAAGGATAATCTTCTCGACCAGAAGTTCGTAAGCATCTGCTGCTTCATCTGTGTATGAACTGGTTCCAAGAATACCATAGCCACGTTCGTTTATGGACTTCTTGACACTGGATGATTCGATCTTAGGAACGACAACACCCATGATGTTACGGCTTTCCAGCTCGATTTCTGGCTTGCTCTGAAGTGCAAAAGCTGTGGATTTGACGGTAATGGTACCGTCAACAGCATTTGCAATACCTATCATCCGGGAAGCATCTTCATAGGCGGCATCCAGCTCGGTCCTGACATCCTTGGCCTTGCCGAGGATCTCGAAGAACTCAAGGATAAGACCATCTCTCTTCATCTTGAGCAGCTTGTGACCACTCTGTGAAAGCTTGATCTTCTTCTTAAGCTCGATAAGTTCGGAACGGGTTGGTTTAACATCTTTTGCGCCCATGTTGGATCACCTTCCAGATTCAGTTGCTCTTGTGAGCAGGGTGGTACTTCTCGATATACTTGTTATCGACCCTGGTAAGCAGGGCTTCAGGAAGTTCTGCGAGAATATCCCAGGCGACATTGAGTGTATCCTCAATGGACCTGTCTTCATCTCTTCCCTGACGTACGAACCTGTCCTCGAAGAGGTCAGCGAACTCAAGGATCTTCTGGTCCCTCTCGGACAGAGCCTCTTTACCTACAATGGCCACAAGACCTCTCAGGTCACGACCTTCCGCATATCCGGCATACATCTGGTCGGATACTGCCTTGTGGTCGTCCCTGGTCTTTCCGTCACCGATACCTGAGTTCATCAGACGGGAGAGGGATGGGAGTACATTGATAGGTGGGTAGATACCCTTCCTGTGAAGTTCCCTGGAAACTACGATCTGACCTTCTGTGATATATCCTGACAGGTCAGGGATCGGGTGGGTGATATCGTCACCGGGCATGGTGAGGATTGAGAACTGAGTAACTGATCCTTTCCTTCCCTTGATAACACCTGCACGCTCGTAGAGTGATGCAAGGTCAGTGTACATGTAACCCGGGTAACCACGTCTACCTGGTACCTCTTCACGGGCTGCACCCATCTGACGGAGTGCTTCACAGTAGTTTGTGATGTCAGTAAGGATAACAAGTACGTGCATATCGTGTTCGTATGCAAGGTACTCTGCAGCTGTAAGAGCCATCCTTGGTGTGATGATACGCTCTACAGCAGGGTCGTCTGCAAGGTTAAGGAAAACCACAGCTCTTTCAAGAGCACCGGTCTTCTCGAAGTCCTCCATGAATGACTGGGCTTCTTCGTTTGTGATACCCATTGCAGCGAAAACTACTGCGAAGTCCTCGGTGGATCCGGGAACCTTTGCCTGACGTGCGATCTGAAGAGCGATCTCGTTGTGTGGAAGACCTGATCCTGAGAAGATAGGAAGCTTCTGACCACGGACAAGTGTGTTCGTTCCGTCGATGGTTGAGATCCCTGTCTGGATAAAGTCCTCCGGTGGCATCCTTGAATACGGGTTCATTGATGCACCGTTAACGTCTACCCTGTCTTCGGGGACGATACGTGGTCCGCCATCCAGTGGTTCTCCTGAACCGGAAAGGATACGACCAAGCATGTCTTTTGATACAGGGAGTTTGATGGTCTCTCCGGTGAACACAACACCGGATTCCTCATTCAGTCCACCTGTTCCTTCGAATACCTGAACCGCTACAACTTCAGATGAGGTATCAAGGACCTGTCCTCTCTTTGTTGTACCGTCCGGAAGGTTGATGTGAACAAGTTCACCGTAACCTACAGGCTCGGTCTTCTCGAGGAATACCAGTGGTCCTGAGATTTCTGTGATTGTTTTGTATTCCTTGGTCATTTTAGTTACCTCCAAGTGCTGCAAATTCCTTGTCCATCTTCTCCATGACAACGTTTAGTGCACTATCGAAGTCCTCTTCGAATTTGACCTTTGCAAGCTCATCCTTTGACTCAAGGGCAAGGATGTCTTTCATAGGTACGCCTGACTCCAGTGCTGCCTCTGCCATGTCACCGTACTTGGAGATTGCTTTCAATAGTTTATACTGCTTGTCGAATGAACAGTATGTGTCAACCGGGTGGAACGCGTTCTGCTGGAGGAAGTATTCCCTGAGCATACGGCAGATCTCAAGAACCAATTGCTGGTTTTCAGGAAGTGCGTCGGAACCGACGAGCTGTACGATTTCCTGGAGTTCGGATTCTTCCTGGAGAAGATCCATTGCATTGTCCCTGAGGCTTACCCAGTCAGGTGCGACATTCTCTTCAAACCAGTCAGTAAGACCCTGGGTGTACAGACTGTAACTCGTAAGCCAGTTAATTGATGGGAAGTGCCTCTTCTGTGCAAGCTTTGCATCAAGTGCCCAGAACACTTTTACGATACGGAGTGTGTTCTGTGTAACAGGCTCTGAGAAGTCACCACCAGGTGGTGATACTGCTCCTATGACTGTGATAGAACCATTCTCTCCGGAAAGTGATTTTACCGCACCTGCACGCTCGTAGAACTCTGAGAGCCTTGCTGACAGGTATGCAGGATAACCTTCCTCACCAGGCATTTCTTCAAGCCTGGATGAGATTTCCCTCATTGCTTCTGCCCATCTGGATGATGAGTCAGCCATGAGTGATACATCGTATCCCATGTCACGGTAATATTCTGCGATTGTGATTCCTGTATAAACAGATGCCTCACGGGCAGCTACAGGCATGTTTGATGTGTTTGCGATAAGGACTGTACGTTCCATGAGCGGACGACCGGTCTTTGGGTCCTGGAGTTCCGGGAACTCGTTCAGTACGTCAGCCATCTCGTTTCCACGCTCTCCACATCCGATGTAAACCACTATGTCAGTGTCACTCCATTTTGCAAGCTGCTGCTGGGTAACAGTCTTTCCTGAACCGAATGGTCCCGGGATAGCTGCTGTACCGCCCTTTGCAACAGGGAAGAGACCATCAAGGATTCTCTGACCTGTAATAAGAGGTCTTCTCGGAATGAATTTATTGTTTACAGGACGTGGCAATCTTACCGGCCACTTCTGCATCATGGAAAGTTCCGTACCGTCTGAGAGCACGCATATGGTATCTTCTACCTTGAACTTACCTGATTTTATCTCTTCAACAGTACCGGAAACATTTGGTGGCACCATGATCTTGTGCTCAATGTTCTCTGTTTCCTGTACTACACCGATTGTTTCACCGCCTTTTACGGAGTCGCCGCTTGATACAGTTGGCTTGAACTCCCATACTCTTTCACGGTCAAGACCGTTTGCGGTGACACCCCTTTCAATAAAGTCTCCCATCTTTTCCTGGAGGACTTTCAGAGGTCTCTGAATACCATCATAAATACTTTCTAATAAACCGGGGCCAAGTTCTACCGAAAGGGACATTCCAGTGTTCACCACGGGCTCTCCGGGCTTTATGCCGGATGTATCCTCGTATACCTGAACAGTGGCTTTCTCACCTTCGATTCTAATTACTTCACCCATTAATCCTTCGTGACCTACATGCACCACATCATACATTTTTGGTTTGATGCCTGTAATTGTGACAACAGGTCCGGCCACTCGATAAATTTCACCTTTCATTTCCACAGATCAACACCTACCGATTGTTTTATTTTTTCCCTTAAGTTCGAACTCTGACCACTACCTCCGAGAGTCACCACAGTTGGTTCAACAGATTCATTGATAGTGTTTCTCAAAATCTCCGGTAGTTTATTAAGATCATCACCGTGCATAACCAGAATACCGACTTCCCGGTCTTCAAGTATCTTGAGCACAGTAGGTTCAAGTTCGCCATCGGTAATTTCATAAATTTTTTTCACGCCAGCAAGTCTGAATCCAGTTACAAACTCACCTTGTCCGACTACTGCCAATTCCATCAAATCACCAACTGTTCCCTGATAACTTCTTCATTGAGGTTGGCGGCTTTTCCACGTATTATTATCCGCAGGTTGTTTACCTCATTCTGTTTGCTTAGCATGTAGTCCATGATTGGTACTATTGAGAGTGGATAAACATGTGAAAAGCTTGCTGCAGATTTAAGTCTGTGTTTTTTCAGCCGTGATTCGACATCGATTAAAGACTGCATATCCGGGCTCACAACATCAGAGATCTCGTCCCAGTAAGGATATTTCCCTATTTCTGTGATGAAATCCTCAAATGAAAGTGGTAATAGCCTTTCGATATCCTTGAGCTTCAGCTTGAGGCCACCTTCGATCATCAGATCCATCATGTCAGGATCAGTGATTCCTGCCTTTTTCAGGCGGAAGAGTGTTGTAAGGTTCTTAATGTCAATGCCCAGTCTTGTAAATGAGGCAAATAACTTACGGTCCTTTGACCTTGAGCCGCGGGTAGCTTCAAAGAGCCCTGCATAGTACATCTTATCAAGCTGGTTCTCGATTTCAGAGAGATTGGTTCCGTCGTAATTTTTCAGAATTGGATAGTATTCTGTGTTACTAAGTTCTGATATCACTTCTTCATAATCGCTCTTTGCTGCAAGTTCTGAAAATAACGTGTAACTAAGACTACCTGCTGCAACAATAGCTTCCAGTATATCTTCTGTGGAAGCGTCGCAGTATTTGCCTCTAAGGATTGTCTTGATATTCCAGATGTCGTACTTCTTGAGCTTTTCTGCGATAAGATAGTTCACCTCACCCTCAGAGATGTTGATCAACTTCGTGAAGGTCACGGCGAGATTTCTGTTCAGAGCATGCTCAATAAGGTCTACGCCTTCATACTGCCTTGCCAGCTCATCGACATCTTCCTTATACTCAGACTCTTCAATGAACCTGGTTATCTCGTCGATACCCATGTTCATGAGTCGGGGATAGGTCTCCTTTGGCAGGATCTTACTCTTCATTGCACGAACACGTGCAGTAGTATATGCGTAGTTTGAGTGACCCTTTGGTTTGGAGCTTCCACGCTTAAATTTCTGCAACAGCTGCATTTAGAAATCACCCGAATAAGATATCAGATGTCTGCCTCAACAACTGCTCGTTCACGCTTTTCAGGATACCGTCGTATGTATAGTCCAGTCTTACTGTCCCATCTTCATTCTCAATGATAACTCCACCGAGACATTTGATGTTACCTGCATATTCAAGCGAACTTAGCTCCTTTACAATCTCCTCTGATTCAGCATTGGAATAGATTCTCTTTCCGGATGCTTCGTTTTTCTCAATAAGTGATTTGAGAAGTTCTTTGTTCTTTTCAGGGGAAAATGCAGCTATGCTTTCTTCAGCCTGGGTATATACTTCTTCGAGTACTTCCTTGCGTGCATTGAGCAGTGTGCGCTTCACTTCAAGATTTGCACTGGATATTTCTTGCTGCCTTAATTTTGTGATATCATCTTCTGCCTTTGCAAGACGCTCACCCATGATCTTCTTGGCATTCTGCTTGGCTTCGTCCAGAATAAGAGTTGCCTCAGCATCAGCTTCACGATTCAACTGAGCTACTTCCGCCTCTGCGGCATCCTTGATATCTTTAACAACAGTTTCAAGTCCCATGCTCACACACCTTTTTAATAAATTTAAGAGCAAAAGGTGCTCTTAAATTAATTTAGCTGATCAACAGTGCAACTACCAGACCAAAGATAACGATAGTTTCTGGAATTACAGTAAGGATCAAACCTTTACCGAACAGGCCTTCGTTCTCAGCCATTGCACCGATTGCTGCGGTACCGATTTCCTTTTCAGCGATACCGGATGCAAGACCTGTAAGTCCTACTGCGAGTCCTGCTCCGATTGCCTGTAATCCTGCTGGGTCCATCATGGTTACTGCTGATGTTACTGGTTCTGCCATTTTATTTTTCCTCCGTGTATTTTCTAATGTATCCGAATGGATCGTACTTTCTTCCCCCACCTTCGTAGAATTTTCCGAAGAATTCTACATACTGCAACCTGAGCGCGTGTAATCCGGGGGCAATAATACTCAGGACAGTGTTAAGAGCGTGTCCGAAAAGGAACACTACAATTGCAAAGATGGTCATTCCGCCTATTGCAGTTCCTGGCTCCCAGATCATCTCAAAGGCGATCAGGTTGACAGTTGATGCAATGTAGATGGATGACAAACCGACAGCGATAATACGAGTGTATGAAAGAGAGTTACTGAGGAGTGCCGGTAACTCGATCGGTCCTTTAATACCTTCTCCCTTGACAAGCATTGCAAATCCTATCAGGAATACCAATACGCCTGCAGCGATCGGAAGCATTCCCACATAGCCCAATGCTATAAGGAGGATACCGAGTTCCACCACTATCCAGCTACCCTTTTCAAATAGAGCTGCCGAAAAACCGTGTTTTTTATTTTCATTAATGAAACCCAATATATAACCGATGTTGATGTGGATTACACCAATAAGAGCGGTTAATACTATAAGGGTCATTACAAGATGGGTTCTGTGTACAGGGAATGTGAACATTTCCCCGCCAATGGGTGATGCGAAAAGATCGATGGTATCAAATCCGGCTATGAGTCCCGCTTCGACACCATGATCAGTATGTATGCTTGCTAAAGGGAAACCCAGGAACTCACCGTACAGAATTCCGAATATCAACGTGGATATCTGACAGTAAATAAGGATGTTCATCAGGGGTTTGATCGCATCAGAGGTTACGAACTTCTTGATTCCAAAGGCAAGTGTCAGAAGGATCAATGCGTAACCAATATCTCCAAGGATCATTCCGTAAAAGAGCGGGAATGAGATGAATATCAATGTTGTAGGATCGATCTCCTTGTATCTTGGACGGGCATACAGGTCCATGATCTCCTCAAATGGGGAGGATACCTTGGGATTATCGTATTCAATAGGAACTTTCTGCTCGTCTTCCTTGGTCATTTCCTGACTGGATACGAATGCACGTCCGTTGGTTGCTGTGTTTACGGTAATTTCAAGATCATCGTAATGCTCAGTGGGAATCCATCCGTCAATTACGAATGTACTTTCTGTGGTTGCAACCCTTAGAGGAGCTTCTGATTTTTCTGTCTCGATCGACAGAAGTTCATTGCTTGCAAGGATGAAGTCAGCATATTTGACATTGAGTTCTTCGATCTCCGCATCGGTGGATTCGATCTTGTTAACGATATTCGCTTCCTTCTTTTCCAGATCCGCGATGATACTGGATGGCACGCCACTGACATCAGGAACTCTGAGTTCCTTGAAAAGAGCTTTTGCCAGAGCGTCAGAAACCTCTTCAGATTTCTCTTTTGGAACAAACAGCACTATTACACTGTTCTTCGGATCAAAATAGAGCTTATAAGAAGATGTAATTCCCGATATTGCAGGTTCAACGTTTTCCTGCACATATCCTGAAAATACAGCAAGCTTTTCATAACCGTGATACAGGTCCAGATCCAGGTCGATGTTGGTAAAAGGAATTAGCTCTTTCTTAAGAGACTCGATCTCTTTAAGTTCTGATTCCAGAGCAGTTTTTCTGTCTGCAAGTTCGGATACTTCTGCATCCAGCTTATTGAGCCTGTCATCCAGGTCGGAAAGTATCTGATCTGAATCCTGCTTCTTGGCTGCAACGTCCTTTACGCCAAGCAGGCTACCTATAGATCTGATCTTGATAAGTTTCTTTGATATCTCGCTTATGTTTCCAAAGGGTTTTCCGATTTTAAGTTCAGAGTCATCTTCTATATAATCTTCGATCTGGAACAGATTAGCCTTGTGCAAAGCATCGACCGTTTCTTCAAGAATATTCTTGTGGCCAACAATTACGGCACGAGTCATCTGTTTTGGCTTAAGCATGAATTGCCCTCTCAAACTCTGTTATCAGATTATCGACCGCCTGGTCTTTTCTGGATGACGCCTTTTCAACAATTTCTTTTGCTTCTTTTTCGCCTTCCTCTATGATCTGTTTCTTTTCTGAAGCGATCGAGTCTTCTGCAGATTTCATTGCACTCTGTGCTGCTTTTTGTGCATCGGCTTCGGCTTGTTTGATAATTTCCCTAGCCTCTGCACGTGCACTGGTTATTCGGTCGTGTTTACTTTTAACGCCGGCCTCAACCATATTTCGTGCATTGCCTTCTGCATCTTTTATTTCAGATAAGATTTTGTCTTTGGCCATGCTAATCCTCATGTCGTGATTGATTATTATAAATCCCGAGTAATGCACTCCTTGTACTGCTAAATCACATATAAAGGTTTCGTAGTCTACAATCCTCTGATGAGTAATGATTTTTCATGATATTGTTTAAATATGGAAGCAAAATATTGATATGTTAAATGCTAGGAAGATAGTTTCCTGATATCTTTCTGTAAGATACTCATTTTAAGTAACTATTTTCATTATTAATTTTACATCATTTACTTCATTTTGTAATAAGGTCTTCAATTCTGACAGGAAGTTGTGCTTCGTCCGGGATAGTATGGATGTATTTTTTCCTGAATTCCGGGTTGCGCATCAGACAATAATCCGAAGAGCAACTGTAAGCTGCGTGTCTGCCCATACGCTCCCATATGGTGGAAAGTTTCTCCTCACGGATATTTCCAAAGGAAAGTGGTGTGTATGCACATGGCAGCACGTCTCCACCGGCTGTTGCGTGCATCCAGCGTTTTCCTGCAAAGCATCCGAACTGCTCGGGACCCATAAAATAAGGCAGTGCTGTAACCCTTGGTCCGTCCGGTTTTTTGTTAATCCTTTTCTGGAAATCTGCAAGGCGTCTGACATCTTTGTCACTGATGACCTCGTCCTCGTGTTCCATCCAGCGACCAACGGCAACGATCTCATATATGGACATTTCCTGCATACCCATGTCCCATGCGAACTGGTAGAATTCTTCGAGGTCATCTATATTATAGGGTGACATAACTACGAAGAGATCTGCGAGTATGCCTGCACCAATTGCATTCTTTGCTCCGTTGACAGCATTTTTGAAGGCCCCTTCACGACCTCTTACTCTGTCATGCTCCTTCTCATCAGGGCTGTCAAGGCTCATATGCAATGCAAAAAGTCCCGCTTCCTTGAGCTTCCTGGCACGTTCTTCATCCAGAGCAAAACCTGACGTAAAACAGGTGGCAATCGCTCTGCTCTTATCTACCCTGGCAACCATATCGGGAAGGTCTTTACGC
>JAALLO010000165.1_pt1 | contig 17539 bp, 14 predicted proteins | sample 7245941 | NCBI WGS metagenome assembly JAALLO01 (sample SAMN13049198, study PRJNA578106) | oil field metagenome | isolation source: filtered produced water from oil reservoir A2 | place: USA:offshore Texas | collected 2016 | reverse complement strand
TTTAAGGCAACACTTATCAGAGATCCTGTAATACTGCGCAGAAAAGCACCAAGGGAGAAATCTGCAGATAGCGGGATAAAACCGGTAAGCTGACTTATGTAGATGTCCAGTTGACTTTCATACACTGGGATACGTGAATTTAGCTGGACTATACTGATGACTGTCAATAGGCCAACAAATAGCACAATCAGTATAAAGAAAAATATAACTATTCCAACACTAACCGTATTTGGTACTCCTTTTCTTTGAAGCCATCTAACAAGAGGAGCAAAGATCATTGCTCCAAATATTGCAAAGATAAAAGGTGACAGGATCGAGGCTATTTCCCTCATTCCAAGTGTCACCAGTATAAAACCTACAAACACCAGAAACATAGTTATTGGTGCTGAGAATGTGTTATTTCCCATTCATTCACTTCCTATATTCTCTATGATGTATTGTAATACCATTCTAATCGATGTTCTCGCTGGATTCCGTCCCTGTCGTGTCGGTAGCTCCTCAACTTCTGATTAATTTCTCCCCACTCGCTTCATTTATAAAATTTCAGGAATTGTAATCCGGGCAACTCGTAAGTCGTCTCTATACTTTCTAGTTAAGTACTGCTGATACCCTCCTGGAGCTTTTCCATCACCCTGTCTATGGTGAAGCTGGCTGCCTTCTGGCGTGGCGGGAACTCCACGAAGCTTGATAAAAAGTCGCCAACGATGCTTTGGGCCGGTACCAGGAGAAAAGCGTGGTCAAGCATCCAGTCATAATATGTATTGGATGTCATGTCTGCGCGTTCATATGGATCTGTGCGCAGGTTGAAGATCTTCGGGACACGCAGCGGTATGAAAGGCTCGGCCCACACCTGCAGGGTGCCGATAGCACGCTGCTCCATGAACACCATTTTCCAGTTGTCATACCTTACCGCAACCAGGTCCCCGTCGTCTGAGAAGTAGAAGAAATCAATACGTGGGGATTTTTTCTCCCTGCCTGTCAGATAGGGTAGGAGGTTGTGACCGTCGAGATACACCTTGAAGTTCTTCTGCCCTACTTTGTATCCTTTCTTTAGCTTCTCTCTTATATCCGTAACCTCTGCCACGGCAAGGAATGTGGGCAACCAGTCTGTATGACTGACAATTCCGTTGGATACCACGCCTGCAGGAATCCTGCCTGGCCAGCGCACGACCTCAGGAACGCGGAAGGCACCCTCCCAGTTTGAATTCTTCTCGCAGCGGAAAGGAGTCATAGCCCCGTCAGGCCAGGAATTCATATGAGGTCCGTTGTCCGTGCTGTACATGACGATGGTGTCCTCGGCAATACCCAGTTCGTCAAGCAGATCAAGCATCATGCCCACCTGCCTGTCATGTTCTATCATCGCATCGTGATACTCTGACTGCCAGCGTCCTGCACGTCCCCGGATCTCTTCAGGAATATGGACCCTGAAATGCATCCACGTGGTATTGAGCCAGACAAAGAAAGGCTTACCGGCTTCCTTCTGGCGTTTGATGAAATCAATGGCAGCATCTATGAACTCAAGATCCACCTTTTCCATACGTTTTCTTGTCAGCGGTCCCGTGTCCTCTATTATCTGTTTGCCCACACGTCCCCACCGTGGGTCCTCTGTAGGATCGTCCTCATCGGTGGCCAAGGAATGTATCACTCCTCTGGGTCCGTATCTTTCCCTGAACTGAGGAAAATCCTCCTCTGGCGGATAATCGGGCAGTTCAGGCTCCTCCTCGGCATTCAGGTGGTAGAGATTCCCGAAGAATTCGTCAAAACCATGGACAGTTGGCAGGTATTCATTCCTGTCGCCGAAATGGTTCTTTCCGAATTGTCCTGTGGCATAACCCTCTGCCTTCAGCAGTTCGGCAATGGTTGGGTCTTCATGCTGGAGTCCTGTCTTAGCTCCGGGCAGCCCCACCTTGCTCAGCCCTGTCCTGAAAGGACTCTGGCCGGTAATAAATGATGCACGTCCGGCTGTGCAGCTCTGCTCCCCGTAGGAGTCCGTGAATCTCATGCCCTCATCGGCTATGCGATCTATGTTCGGTGTTCTGTACCCCATTAATCCGTCGCTGTAGCAACTGAGATTGCTGATACCTATGTCATCTCCCCAGATGACCAGTATGTTTTGTTTCTTTTCTCCCATTGTCAAATCCCCGTGATTAATTGTTCACTGTCGATATGTTTCTGGCTCCGCCTCTCTGAATTCTATTGCTTCTTTTGAAATTTTTACATTCGGGCTGCTACCCTTGCGACCATGGCAGCGTTTGAACTTGAGCCCGCTGCCACACGGACAGGGCTCGTTGCGTCCGACCTTATGGAATCCCTTCTTCTGAACAATCTTCTCTCTGGACAGGATACGCATGACCTCCGAAGCCGGATATCCACGTTGCATCAATGAGACCATTGTTTGCATGGGTCGGTCGATATGATGAAAAAAAGCTTTCCAGCCATCACAGAGGTAGTTCAGTTTCCGCTCGCTGTCAGGAATTTTCAGGAAGCGGTTCTTCGGACATCCGCCATGGCAGGCAAAGTATACATCACATTCCCGGCATTTTTTGGGAAGTAACTTATTTTTATTCCTTCCGAAGCTGTATTGCTTCTCAGATGCCACTAACCTGGAAAGTTCGGTATTTGTGATGTTGCCCAGCAGGTAGTCCGGCTCAACGAAATGGTCGCATGAGTAGAGATCACCGTTGTGTTCCAGGGCAACTCCCATTCCGCATGTCTCATCGAAGACGCACATACCTGAAGAAGGCAGCCCCATCCAGCTTCGTGCTGCGGCCTCGAATGTCTGGACAAATATCTTTCCTACATCGTTGTTGACCCACTCGTCAAATATGCTGGTAAGGAAGTTTCCAAGCTGTTCAGGTCTTACGGAACGATCCGTCACTCTGTCTCCTTTCTGGCATAGTGTACTTCCATCACTGTTGATGCGCTCCACTATAGGAATGAACTGTATCCAGCTCGTTTTTGCTTCATCCCGCAGAAAACGGTAGACTTCCAGCGGATGGTCAGCATTGGCACGGTTGATTGTTGTCAGGATGTTATATTCTACACCGTATTTCTGCAGGAGGCGCAGTCCTTGCATGGCACTGTCAAAGGTCCCCTGTGCTGCTCTGTTCACCCTGTAGGCATCGTGCATTTCGCGTGGACCGTCTATGCTGATTCCGATAAGGAAGTTATTCTTCCTGAAGAAGCGGCACCATTCGTCATTAAGCAACGTGCCGTTGGTCTGCATGGTATTCTCGAATTTCATGCCGGGCCTGCGGTACTTTTCCTGCAGCTCGATTGCATAGCGGTAAAAGTCGATGCCCATAAGTGCAGGTTCTCCACCCTGCCATGCCACGGTCACCTGAGGACTGCGATGTGCTTCGATGAGCTGCCTGATATAGCTTTCAAGCACCTCTTCCGACATGCGGAAATCGCTGCCCGGATAAAGTGTCTCCTTGCTCAGGAAGAAGCAGTATTTGCAGGCCAGGTTGCAGACTGCTCCTGTAGGCTTGGCAAGCACATGAATGCGGGGAGGAAGATGGTTATTTGTCATTCAATATTTCCTCCATGTGTAGAGTTCAATGGTTCAACAAAAACCCCTTCCTCTTTCAGGCGGTGTACTGTCTGTACAACGACTGCAGTCAACGGCACGGCCAGTACCATGGCGAGTACTCCTCCCACAATGCCGGCTGCGATGGTGACAAGAAAAACGGCCAACGGGTGCATTTTGAGGGTTGCTCCAAGGACCCAGGAATTTATTGCATTCTGCAGAGCTCCATTGGATATGGTAACTGCCACCGCAATTATCAGTGCCGCTTCGGGTCCTCCTGAACCAAAGGCAATGATAACAGCAAAAGCCCCACCAATGAATGCTCCTATGTATGGTATAAATGAAGTAAAGAAGTAAAGGATCAGAATTGAGCTCACCAGGGGGACATTGAGGTAGATTAGGGGAATTGCAACCACGATCGCGGTTATTGCTGCAGTAATAGCAGTGCCCCGGAAATAGAGGCGTATTGAACGGCTTGTGTCAGCAATGATAGCTGCTCCGGTTTCGGGTTTTAAGTTTAATTGCCTTGACATCCACAGATCTATTTCAGGTCCGTCCCGCAGGATGAAAAAGAGGATGAAAATACTGAAATAAGCTCCTATCAGGAATGTCACAATACCTGAAAAGGTATTGGTCAGAAGTCCTACGATTCCCTGGCCAAGTGCAGGTATGGCAGTATGGACCGTGACGCTGATAGACTCTAATATCCCTTCGTCTATCTCAAACTGCATCAACCAGGCTTGAAGGCCTGTCCATCCTGCCTGTATCTGGGTTACTATCTCTGCTCCCTGATAAACAAAACCTCTTACCAGGATGATCAAAAGGATGACAATACCCACTAATATGAAAAGCATCGTCAGTACCGTGCCAGTGTTGCGATTAACATGCTGTTGCTCCAGTATGTCTACAAGCGGTCTGAAAACAATCCCTATAACTACCGCCACGAGCAGAGGGACAATTATTCCGCTCACTGTTGCAACAATACTCAGTATGGTGCTTGCAGCGAGAAAGATCCCAAGGAGGAGCCAGCTTACGACGCCTGCACGGCGCAACCAGTATGGTGCGCTCCTGACAAAGTCACTTTTATATGGTATGTCGCTAATGCAATTCCTCCCTGAATAGATACTGATCTCTCGTCTGCCCCGGTCCTTGAGTTCTGTCCTTACTGCCTGGCCAGGGCTGCGCGTATCTCAGCTTCGTGATCTTCTATCCTGTCACCGCTGACGTCCACAATAACACGGTGGATTGTACCTGTGAAAGCAAAAGGTGCCTTGTAACTATCAGTGACAGTTGATCCGGAATCCTGTCCTATTGCCAGTCCTCCTCCCAGACCTATCATGTTCGGCATGGTGACAGGTATCTCTGCCTTACCGGCCTGCTCTTCATTGAAGTAGAGCGTGCCTGTTCCAGGTGTTCCTTTTCCACTTGAGAGATCTGGTTTACCTACAGGTTCGAACTGGTAACTTAATATTACACGACCCTCAGGTACATTTTTTTCAGATACCACATGCAGTTCCTTAACCCCTACATAATTGTGGATATAGTGTAGTTTACCGTCCTTAACGAACAGTGTATAGCCCCCTGTCCTTCCACCATGGCGCAACAATACTCCTTCAGCTCCTCCTTTTGGAATGTCGACCATGGCAGCTATAACATGCGGACGGTTGAGCACCCTGGCAGCAGCATTCTCAGGTACCTCCTGGGTACCCGGGTAGTAAACGTAACGGCTGCGGTCTTTGGAAATCTGTGGCCTCTGGGCAGCGAACCGTGCTACAGTTGATCCGTCGATCGGCAGCACATTGTACTTGCCTGCTTCCACATACCACTGGTTAATAAGCTCTTGGAGTATCTCAGGATACTGGTCAGCTAAATCATTGCTTTCCGTAAAATCCTCTGAAATATTGTACAGCTCCCAGCCATTGCTGTCCCGCTCCCTGAGCATTTGCTCAGTAATGGGATCGCCGAATTTGTAACCGGTCTCATCTGCAGCTTTCCTGAAACTCGGACCCGGATATGGACAGACAGCCCTCCATCCGTTGTGGTAGATGGAACGATGCCCGAACATCTCAAAATATTGTGTATTGCGCTTGCCTTCAGCTTTTGCATCATTAAATGTATTGGCAAAACTCATTCCCTCAATAGGAGACTGTGCAACACCTCTAATCTCCTCAGGAGGTTCTATTCCAAGAATTTCGAGAACTGTGGGTACCATGTCTACTACATGGGCATACTGTGTACGTACTTCTCCTCTGGCTTTGATGCCTTCCGGCCAGTGGGCAATGAAAGCGTCACTTGTACCGCCCCTGTAGGTCTCCCGTTTCCAGCGTTTGAAAGGAGTATCACCTGCCCATGTCCATCCCCATGGATAATGGTTGAAGTGCCTGGGACCACCAAGCTCATCAAGGGCTGCCAAATTGTCTTCAAGTGACTCCGGTACATTATTGAAGAAGCGGTTCTCATTTACCGAACCTGTAGGACCACCTTCCGCACTGGCACCATTATCGGATATTACCATTATCAGGGTGTTGTCCATCTCTTCTATGTTTTCCAGAAAATCAAGAAGCCTGCCGATCTGGTGGTCTGTATGCTCTAGGAAACCGGCAAATACCTCCATCATGCGAGCATACAGTTTCTTTTCTTCAGCTGAGCACTTATCCCACTCGGGAACATCGGGATCATGGTAGGGAAGTTCGGAATTCTCCGGGATTATTCCCATCTCTTTTTGCCTGGCAAATACCTTTTCACGATATGCTTCCCATCCGTCATCGAACACTCCCTTGTATCTGTCTGCATATTCCTTTGGAGTGTGATGTGGTGCATGCATGGCACCCGTGGCAAAGTACATGAAGAATGGTTTATCGGGTGCCACCTGTTTTGCATCGGCGATGAAATGTATGGCCCTGTCAGCCAGATCCTCTGTAAGATGGTAGCCTTTCTCAGCTGTCTTTTCAGGTTCTACCTGATGATTATCGTATACAAGATCTGGATAATATTGGTGTGTGTCTCCTCCAAGGAAACCATAATATCGCTCAAAACCACGACCTGTGGGCCAGCGGTCATATGGTCCGGCTGCACTCATCTGTTCGGCAGGTGTCAGATGCCATTTTCCAACACAATAGGTGTTGTAACCATGCAGCTGCAATATCTCAGACAAAAATCCGTTCTCGAAGGGAATATAGCAATCATATCCCGGGTATCCTGTGGATGTTTCCATGATACTGGCCACGTGGTTACTGTGATGGTTGCGACCTGTAAGGATACAGGAACGTGATGGCGAGCAAAGGGCTGTAGTGTGCATGTTATTGTACAAAAGACCGTTTGATGCCAGTTTATCCAGATTTGGTGTATTGATGGGACTTCCATAGCATCCCAGCTGCCCGTATCCTGTGTCGTCCAGCACTATAAACAGAACATTTGGCGCATCTTTCCTGGCTCTTAATGGTTCCGGCCAGGCAGGATCAGATTCTCCCACCGTTAGTCCTATCTTGCCGGGGAATGTAGTTCCGGGTTTATATTCTTCCATGATGTACCTCTCCTTTAACTTTTATACTCCTGGAATGTCCCGGCCTGAAAAAATGATAAAAAGAAAAGGACTTCAGATTGCTTTCCGGATGTTTTCTAAAGAAGCCGTTTTTGTCTCAATTCTCTTTCTCCTCTCTATAATAACAGGCCTTCTGGAAGTAATCCTGAAGTATGTTTATGATCTTCACTTATTCTTCTTCTGCAAAGGCTTCACGAAGCTTTTCTTCCTGTTCCTTGGTAAGGTTGGATGCGATAAGTTCAAATTTGTGATCTTTCATGGCATCAACGACCTTGTCCATAACAGCACCGCTGGTCATCAGGAAAAGTGCTGATGTGCCTTCTGTCACCTTGCTTCTGACAGATTTAATGAAATCATCACTGATACCCACATCTGCCATGGAACCTGCCAGTGCACCCATGGCTGCCCCGAAGGCCATTCCCAGGAACGGGACAAAGAATAGTATCCCAAAGAGCATTCCCCAGAATGCACCGCTTAAAGCACCCGCCCCTGTCATACTGGTAAGTTGTTCTGTCTTTGGTTTCTTCTTGCCTTCAGGCCAGCTCACTATCGCTGCATCATGCAACGTGATCAGCTGTTGCTTGTTCAGATCTTCTATCACTTCAAGAGCTTTCTCTGCTCCGTCGGATTCTTCAAATTTAAGGACGGTTAAAGTTGTCATTGCCATATTCCTTCCTCCTGTAGTTTCACAATTTCATTTCCTGTTTCCGTGTAAATTCAGTCCGATGTGTCTGAATCTTGATAAGGATCTCTTTTTTATGCTTCTGCTTCTGTTGCACTTTCAGCTATGTCCAGTGCTGATGTATCCATTAGTCCGGCTTTGACCAGTGCCTCAATAGCTTCTATGGTCTCAGATTCATCTATTATACCGGCCACAACCAGGTTTCTCACTGCTTCGGCAACAGCTGCGGTTTTTACCAGCTGCATTTCTGACGCACTTTTTGATGTTCCTTCAATTACGGCTTCCTTTAACTCCTCGGCTGTGTCAATGGTGGAAAGAATGTCAAGTAGGGCAGCGCCTTTTACGGCTTCTGATAACTCTATTGCAGCTTCGGCCTCTGCAATGGCTTCAGCTTCCTTGCCGATCATCAGTGTTGCTTCCGAGCTGAGGAATCCTTGAGCAAGAACATGTCCGCCTGCTTCAACTATGGAATGTTTGAGACCTGATGCCCACACATGCTCAATGAGTAAAATACCAGCTGATGTACCGGGTTCTATCCGGTCGACAACATCAAGTATATCTTTTATTGCAAGTCCGTAGCTGTTCTCAACAGCGATGTCACTTTCTAATGTTCCTGTATTTTCCTCTTTCAGGCCAAGCATGCTTTCTATCAGATTCCCCAGTTCCACTTCCTCCTCGGGTGTGAGGTCGGTATCTTCTAAGGTAAGTATGTTCCCTCCCTCATCCTTCATTACAAAAAGCATATCCAGAAGTCTGATTACTCCTCTGCTGCGTATCTCGTCCAGTTCACGCAGGATATCTCCCTTGAACTTTTCGTTATTTTCAAAGCCCACAGCAAGTAGCTGTATAGGTCCTAACATAGTATGCCCCCCTTATTCCCTCATTTAACGTCCTTCATGTGCCATGGTATCGATGACCGCAGTTATTGCAAGGATCAGTGCTGCATCTTCTCCTTCACGTACGTCGACTCCATATGTGTCGCGTACGCGGAACCATTTTTTAGAAACTTCCCCGATGACCTGACCATTTCTCATGATCCTATATTCATGGTTCAGGATATTGCCCTTGGCCGTCAGGTCCTCACCATCTGTCATGGAGATGCTCCAGCGGTCACGAAGTGGTGTGATCATGGCGTTGTGAACCTTAGCCACAGTGTGGCCATCCTTCTCGATCTCCATGGTGTCACGTATACGTGCCACTTTTTCCTGTATCTTGTAGATATCATTACCGTCAAGATCCTGGAACTTCAGCGTCTTGCGCAAACGAAGCACCTTGTTCTCTATTCTGAATATCCGGTTTCCATTTTCATCCTCAATAAAAAAACGATCACCAATTGTAAAAAAGCGCTGGCGCATTTTGAATCGTGTGCCAATGCCTTGTTCTTCTGCGGTAGCTGCAGGTGCACCTCTGCTTCGAAGTGACCCCAACCTGCCGGCTCCTTCTCTTCTTCTTAACATTGAAATTCTCCCCACCTTGCATAGTAAATGGCTTTTGATACCCCATTCATAAGCCTTCGTATGCAAAATATCAGCATCTTTTAGTTGTTTTCTGCAATTTGATATTCTCCTGAAAGAATTATAAGTGTTAGGAAACTATGGGGAGTAGCAAAGTTATTTTATCGCTCACAATGCCGGATTTCCCCGTGCATAATAGTTTTTTTCTGAATAAAATCCTGAAAATTGGTTCCTATTGATCCCGCAGGAAAACTAAGATAGGCTTATATACAAACTATATAAATATATTATTACAATTGCAGGATTGATAATATTAATTCTGCTTTTGACACGGATGTGATAGTATAGCCGAAACCAGTTTTTATAATAACATAACTGTCCTTGACAGTGTCGATAAAGGAAATTTCAAAGCAGAGATACTTCAGTATGGTTCTCTTGCCGGAAGCAAGGATCCGCAACTTGGAAAGAGTCTCTACTATGTTCACAAATCAGGCATGGCCCTCAAACAGGTAAAGATAACATTGGATGATGGCGGAGTTATAGTTGAGCCGGGTGCTCTTCATTTCCACAAGGGTAACATCATGTGTGATGCGAACGTCGGCGGGATGGGAGGACTTGCAAAGAAAATGGTGAAGAAAAAGCTCACGAACGAAGCTGCTTTCAATCCTCTCTACAGAGGTGTGGGCGAGGTATTTCTGGAACCAAGTTTCAGTCATTTCCTTATAGTTACATTGAAGAACGGCTCTATTATTGTGGATAAGGGCCTGTTCTATTGTGCGGAATCGAGTCTTGAGGTTGGTGTTGCAAGCCAGAAGAGCATAAGTGCGGGATTGTTCGGAGGTGAGGGCATGTTCCAGACAAAGATCAGCGGCACGGGTACATGTATTCTGGAAAGTCCGGTTCCGATGTCTGAAATACTCAAATACAATCTTGATAATGAAAGACTCCAGGTGGACGGGAATTTTGTTCTGCTAAGGTCTGATTCAGTCAATTTCCGTGTTGAGAGCTCAGGCAAGGGGATTGCAGGCAAACTAACATCAGGAGAAGGTCTGCTCCAGACATTCGAAGGTTCCGGAGCCGTATGGCTTGCACCGACACAATCTGTCTACAGATCTATTTCCGCAGGTAGCATCCCTTCACTGGCTACTGCAACCTATAACAGGGAAAATCCGGCATAAGGAGCTTTAAGCTCTTTTTTTATTTTGTGTACTTATTACGATATTTACAGTTTTGATACCTTCTACTTATATGTGATAGGTAATTTAACAGAGCCAGAAATTTTTTAAATTTATATACTCTGACATTAGTATTATCCTATATGCAAAAGCCCATGCTCATACATGACCCTGTGCACAAGACCGTGATACTTGACGAGCTGGAACAGATGCTTGTCAATACCAGGCACCTGCAGAGGCTCAGGAATATCCAGCAACTGGGACTTGTGGACAATGTCTATCCCGGTGCCAACCATACCCGTTTTGAGCACAGCATCGGGACAATGCATATGGCGTCGGTCATCGGGAGCTCCCTGGAACTGGAACAGGAGGATATCCGTAAGATTCGGCTTGCAGGCCTTTTGCATGATGTGGGTCATCCAGCATTCTCTCATGTAGTGGAGGGGGTCCTCAAACGTGATGCTTCATTACAACCGGTTGTAGATGGTGTACACTTTATCAAACATGAGGCTTTCACCAGGCAGATCATTTCCCAATATTTGCCGGAGGACGGTGCCATATCAGCTTATGTGGAAAAGGAATTTGATACCGATCCGCATGTATTTTTCAGGGAAATATCAAAGATTGCTACAGGTGACACTTCGCAACTCAAAAAACCCTATCTTGCACAGATCATTGCTGACGATGTAGATGCTGACCGCATAGATTTTCTACTCAGGGATTCCTATCATACAGGTGTTTCTTTTGGCATGATAGATGTGGACCAAATCGTTCGCAGTCTTATGATAAAGAATGGCAATATCGTTCTTGGGAGTTCCGAGGGCTCGGGTTATGATGAGGACATGGCACTTACGGCAGCCGAATCCATGCTGATATCACGTGCACATCACTACACAGCTATAATTCATAATCCAAAGACTCAGGCATCCCGCATGATGCTGTTGCGTGCACTTGAGGATGCCCTCGGGGATTTTGAGGAAAAGAACGGGACCAGAAGTGCCAGAGAAGAAGTCGTAAGTTTCTTTACTGAGTATAATGACGATGACCTTCTGGCTTTTATCAGGGAAAATGCATCGGAAAAATCCTGCCATCTGCTGAATGATATCCGTGACGGTAACATATTCGCACCTGTCTCAAGGCTCAACCAGAAGACGATTTCACCCAAAATCAGGATGACATTATCCACCATCGCACGCAGCGGTGTGGCAACAAAGAAGCTGGAGGATCTGATTGCAGGAGAGCTGGGTGATGTCCTGGTGGATCTGAGTGTTGCATCCGGTGTCCCGAAAAGCATGAGGATAGTGATCGGGGATGAGGACGCTTTTTTCTATGATGAATCAGCCCTTGCAAACGGTCTTGTACGTGCCATATCAAGACAGCTGTCACTGACCGCATTCGCACATCCTGACCTTGCAAAGAATATGGATGAGGAAGCCATCTCTGTGAAACTCAGGGAGGCTGTGGACAGGTTATCTCCTAAACTGCTCCATTTTATCCGTACCGAACAATATCTGCCGGTTGAAGGTATAATACTGCTGTTCTTTGGTGTTCAGAGTCTTTTCCAGGATGAAAAGGATGGTTTTATCTCAATTCCACGTCTGAGGCATATAACCTGGCTGTACCGTACTATCAGGCACCTGAGAGAATCTGTGAGACTCAAGAACCTGTTCGATTACTCTTTCCATGATAAATATGGGTTCCCTTATAGTGAAAAACTCTTTGAGGACATACAGAAACTTGTAGCCATGGGTATAGTGGATGAGGACCTGCGTTACTATGAGAAAGGTGGGAGATTCCGGCAGAGTTATGAATATGTGCTCACATGGGATGGTGTCCAGTATGCAAGGACACTTGCCGATGCCTACAGTCCAGAGTTCGAAGAGATCATGGATTACCTTGAAATGAACAAACACGCAATCCCCAGGGATATTGTTACCATTCCGGTCAAGAGGTATGCATCAGGAAAACGCTAGACAGGTGTAAAATTAAATGCAATCAGGCGAATTGATAATGCTTAAGACCTCCCACAGGGGCAAGGTCAGGGAGTTTATTGTGAATGTATCCGAAGATGAGTTCCATACGGATTTCGGGATTATTGACCTCTCTGTTATGCTGGATAAATCTCCCGGTGACAGTGTGACATCCCACAAGGGTCAGGAATTTACCATACAGAGGCCGAGAATGCCTGATTTTTTCAATCATGCAAAGAGGACCGGTGCTCCCATGATGCCCAAGGACATAGGGTCGATAATTGCCTACACCGGTCTGAACAAAGATGACTCGGTACTTGATGCCGGCACAGGCTCGGGAATACTTGCGATGTACCTGGGTTCCATAGCAAAACGTGTCCTGAGCTATGAAGTTCGTGAGGAATTCGTCAAGGTTGCCAGACAGAACATGGCAAGTGCGGGACTTGACAACGTGGAGATAAGATGCGGTAATATCGTTGAAGAGATATCATCAATTGAAGAGAGCTTTGATGTTGTGACACTGGACACACAGGAGTCAAAGGATGTTATTCCGCATTTAAGAAGAGTATTGAACCCGGGTGGTTTTCTTATGACATATTCTCCTTTCTTCGAGCAGACAAAGGACATCAGAAAAGCAATTGATGACGCGGGTTTCTATGATGTCAGGACCATGGAATTTTCCGAGCGTGAGATCTCATTTTCAGAAAGAGGCACAAGGCCTGCAACTTCAAGGGTTGGCCATACGGGTTTTATCACAATAGCAAGGCTTTGAGAGATTACCTGATGCCTTTGTTTGTGATCCTGAAATCAACGGTTTTGCCTTCGGGGATCGAGCGGTGTTTCCAGAGTCTGGCACGTCTTGTACCCTCTCCTGTTTTTTCCAGTTGCATGATAGTCTTGGATATATGTTCTATACCACTGCCACCTATGGGTTTAAGTTTACCTGATACCACGTCGCTGTAGACCTGGTTTGTTATCACGACAGCCAGTTTGTATTTACGTGCGACACCGTGCAAAAAACCTATCTGGTTGGAAAGCTCCCTTCTTGATCTGATACTTGATTCGTCCTGATCAAGCTCAAATCTATAGAAAGCTGTGGCAGAATCCACCACTATAAGACCTATCCTGTCAGAAACCAGTTTCTCTATTTCCTTGACCGAGGCGTATTGTTCTTCGAAACTGGTGGGCTCAAAGATAATGATTCCTCTAGCTATCTCCTTTGCATTCTCCCCGGCAATCTGTTTGAACCTCTGGGGTGAGATGGCTTCCGTGTCAATGTAGATGACCTTCTTGCCGCTTTTGACACACTCCACTGCAAGTTGCATGCACAGATTGGTCTTACCGCTGCCTGCCTCTCCGAATATCTGTGTCACGATACCGTTTTCAAATCCTCCGTCAAGGAGTCTGTCTATTGACTGGCTGCCGGATGATAGCTGTTTGCTTATTTTTCACACCTCTTGTTCTGGACTATCTGCTATAATAGGATTCATAATATACAACTTTTGTCAAACAATCTTTGTATCCAGACATGTTATCATATATGATTCATATCTATATTCGATGTTGATGTGTATCCTTTTGTATAATTATCATCTCTATTCTTTCTTTGTAAATTTTCATGTTTTTTGTTACCAGATGGAGTCTGAAAAAGCATTATTAAGCTAAAAGTCATTTGTATAATTTACCTCACGGTGTTAAAGGAAACATAACACACAATGTCACTTGCATCTTTTTTTGTAGGTGGCATTGTTGTTCCTCTCCCAGAGGCATATTATATAAAAATTACTTTATAAATAAGAAGGGACGCGAGAAACAATGGCTGAAGTGATTATATATACAACAGAAACATGCCCGAAATGTGAACAGCTGAAAAAGGTACTTAATTCAAAGGGTATCCCTTTCAAAACAGCCGACATGTCAACTCCTGAAGCCCTCACTGAACTTAAATTCAATGGTGTTTTCACGATGACCGCACCTGTCCTGCAGGTAGACGACGAGTTTTTAACTCATAAGGACCTCTTCAAGGGTCCTGACGTTAACCTGGATGCGCTGGGCAGTCTTGTCTGATCTGAATTGTTGTGAGGTGGGAATGATGGATATTTGTGCTACGAAGAACAAGACGACCGGGGAAAAAGAGAATCTGGAGAAGACTGACCCGAAGCAGAATGGTTTCCGGACAGAGGAGAACAACGGGGTATCGAATAATATGAAATCGCTTACAAAACCACATGCCATTCAAAAGACACTTGATGGTCAAACTATCTCCATAATGCCCAAGGTCCGTACCACAGTGGGGCATATGGTTGACTGGGACCGCAATATCATTATCGACCAGTTATTAAAAGAAACCAAACTTGCAGAAAGGTTCCACGGCAAACCCGGTATGGAGAAAGAAGAGGCCCAGGAAGTTGCAAAAGAGGTCGAACGCCGTATCAGGAGTCTTGACCTGAAATTTCTCTCAGGCCCTCTTATCAGGGAGATAGTAAATATAGTACTTCTTGAAAGGGGACATATAGAATGGAGGAACATCTCTACAAGGGTAGGTACTCCTGTCTATGATGCCTGTGAGATCGATCTTGGAAGCGGTTTTGAAGCCAAGGACAACGCCAATCTCCAGGAGAATGCCGAGACCTCACACAAGAAAAAGGCTGATAAGATATCCAAGGAACAGTACCTGCTTCTGCTACCTCCAAAGACGGCAGATCTTCACCTGAATGGTGATCTTCACATACATGATCTTGAATATCTGGGAACCCGTGCCTTCTGTCAGGACTGGGACCTGAGGTACTTCTTCTACTATGGTCTCATGCCGGATGGCTCAGGTGCAAAGGCAAGTGTTGCAGGTCCTGCAATGAAGGCTGAAGTCGCCATACTGCATGCAGTAAAGGCACTTGGTAGTGCACAGACCAACTTTGCAGGCGGGCAGGGTTTCTACAATTTCCTTACATTCCTCGCACCTTATTTCGAAGGCAAGAGCTACACAGATATAAAGCAGCTCATGCAGATGTTCGTGTATGAGATGACCCAGATGATGGTTGCCCGTGGCGGACAGGTTGTTTTCTCCTCCGTTCAGCTTTCCCCCGGCGTACCAAAACTCTGGAGAGACAAGCCCGCAGTCTACAAGGGAAGGGTACACGACGGTAGCAACGGCACACAGAAGCGTACTTATGGCGAGTTCGAGCGTGAAGTACGTCTGTCATTCAAGGCTCTCATGGATGTCATGATAGAGGGTGATAACTGGGGCAAGCCGTTCAACTTCCCAAAGCCGGAGATCTCAATCGAGCCTGACTTCATGGAAGAGGATGAGTTCTTCAACAGGGCACATCCTGACCTGCCAGGCTACGAGGAACTGTATGACATGACCTTCGAGCTGGCAGCTAAGTTCGGCACACCTTATTTCGATAATCAGTTACCTGAATACAGAGGAGCAGGCGAGGGTATATCCTGCTATCAGTGTTGTGCATACCAGTTCTCAGCCAACGCTGATGCTGATGACAGTTTTGAGGATAAGCTCCTGTTCAAGGACGGAAAGCACTTTTCCATGGGTTCCTGGCAGGTTGTCTCCCTTAACTGTCCGAGGGCTGCATACAGGGCTAACGGGGATGACAATGCCCTGTTCGCAGACCTCAAGAACCTCATGGACGAGTGTATAAAACTCTTCAAGACAAAGCGCAGCTGGATGGAGAGTATCATCGAGAACAACAGAATGCCCTTTGCCACTCAGAGACCTAAGGATCCTGTTACAGGTAAGAAGGGTGCCATCGCAGTGGATATCGATGCACTTGTGTGCACCATCGGTGTCGTTGGTATAAACGAAATGATCCAGTATCATGTTGGTTCCCAGGTCCACGAGTCAAAGGATGCCTTCAAGTTTGCAATCAGGGTAATGACCGAGATGGAGATGTACGCACACCAGCTCAGCCAGAAACATGGTTTGGAAATCGCACTTGCGCGTACACCTGCAGAGACAACCGGTCAGAGGTTCTCTGTATCCGACCTCCTGCATGATGAGTACAGGGACTGCGCACTCGAGGTTGTCAAGGGTGATAAGGAAACAGCTCTTGCAAAACTTGGCAAGGCACATGACCTTCCGGTCTACTACACCAACGGTACCCATGTACCACCAGGAGCTGATATATCCCTTATCGACAGGATCAATATCGAACATGTATTCTTCCCGATCGTCGACGGTGGTAACATCTGTCACATCTGGATGGGAGAGGGTGCACCCGATGCAAAGGGACTCAAGGAGTTCGCAATGAACATTGCAAGGAACACCCAGATAGGCTATTTCGCATTCACGAAGGACATGACAGTCTGTCTCAATGACTTCCACATAATGTCCGGGCTGAAATGTTCCTGTGAGAACTGCGGTTCTGAAGACGTCGAGCAGCTTTCGAGGGTAACCGGCTATGTGCAGGCCGTAAACGGCTGGAACAATGCCAAGAAGCAGGAGCTTGCAGACAGGATGCGCTACAGTTCAAGCGATATGATCTGATCGTATGAAAATCAATTACGGAAGTTCTGTTCCGATCTCTACTATAGACTGGCACGGGCGTGTGTCAGTCGTCTTTTTTTTACGTGGATGTCCTTTCCGGTGTCCTTATTGCCAGAATTATGAGTTGCTTGTCGAAAGCAATATGGTCGATATTTCAGTTCTCGAGGCAGCCATCAGGAAATCCAGGCCTTTTGTCAGCAGCATGGTACTCTCTGGCGGAGAACCTCTCATGCAAAAGAAGGCATGCATGCATCTCGCACGTTTTGCAAAGGACAATGGTCTGCTGGTGGGAATACACACCTGCGGTTTCTATCCGAAAGTGGTTGCCGAGATGATAGATGAAGGTCTTGTTGACAAGTTCTTCATAGATGTCAAGGCACCTCTGAAAGATCCTGATATGTATGCCAGGGCAATCGGCTGCTGCAAGAAGCAGTCTGCTGGTGAGTGTAGCAAAATCAAGCCGGAAGACGCTGTAAGGAATGTATCCAAGTCTATACTTGCGGCGATGGATGGTGGAGTTGAAATTGAACTGAGGACAACTGCCATCAGGGATTTCATCGGTAATGCGGATGACATCTCTAAAATAGCTGCTTCAATCTTCAATCTAGCTGGAAACAGAAATGTTCCATATGTGATTCAGCAGGGTATACCGGAGCATGCAATGCTTGAAAGTATGAGGGATACCAGACC
>JAALLO010000162.1_pt1 | contig 17747 bp, 16 predicted proteins | sample 7245941 | NCBI WGS metagenome assembly JAALLO01 (sample SAMN13049198, study PRJNA578106) | oil field metagenome | isolation source: filtered produced water from oil reservoir A2 | place: USA:offshore Texas | collected 2016 | reverse complement strand
GGGTCAGGATGGTTCTTGAAGAACTCGGACCCACCTATGTCAAGCTCGGACAGATATTGAGCATGCGCCACGACCTCGTACCCATAGAGTATATAGAGGAGTTTTCCGGCTTACAGGACGAGGTACAACCTTTTAGCTACAGGGAAGTACGGGAAGTAATTCAGGAGGAGCTGGGTGCCGATATTGAAGAACTTTACACGTATTTTGAAGAAATACCCATTGCTGCAGCCTCCATAGGACAGGTCCATCGTGCAAAACTAAAAAACGGAGATGAGGTGGTTGTAAAGGTCCAGAGGCCGGGAATAAAGAAAACTATCGAAGCCGATCTGGATATAATGTACAGCCTTGCCGGCTTTGCAGAAGAACATATGCCCGAATCCAGGCTCTACAGGCCTGTGGAGATTGTGGAAGAGTTCGAGCGTTCCATCCACGACGAAATGGATTACACACAGGAAGGCAGAAATGCCGAACGCTTTGCCAATAATTTCACTGAAGATCCACACATATACATACCCGGAGTCTACTGGGACCATACCAGCATGAAAGTCCTGACACTGGAATATATCGACGGTGTCAAAAGCACATTATATGATGATACTGTGGGTACAGGCCCCGACAAGAAACAGATAGCGAATATTGTCATCGAGGCCTTTATGAGACAGGTTTACGAACACGGTTTTTTCCATGCTGACCTGCATTCGGGAAATGTGTTCATAATGAAGAACGGCAAAATAGCCCTTCTTGATTTCGGTATGATAGGATTCCTTTCATCCGACACAAGGAATCTGCTTGTCGATGAGCTCGTTGCCATAACCAGGAGCGATACTCAGCTATACATTGAGATTCTAAGGGACTTTGGCTCCATCGGGGAAGATGTTGATATACAGTCTTTGAAAATCGACATCGAACAGATACTCTATAAGTATTACGGCAGATCCGTAAAACAACTGGACACGGTGTCCATACTCGAAGAAATGATAAGTATACTCCGTAAACACAATGTCCGTGTACCTCCCAACGTTGCCCTGCTCTCAAAGGGAGCAATGACCGTGGAAGGATTTGGAGCCCTGATGGACCCGGAGGTAAACATGGCAGCAATTGCCGAACCCTTTGCCACAAGGGCAATCAAGAACCGCTTCAGATTGAAGAATCTTGCAGGAGGAGTATACCGGGATGCCTATAACTGGTCAAGGGTCCTGCATCGTGCACCTCTGAAACTGTCCCATATACTGGATATAGCCGAAAGAGGATATTTGAAACTGCGCTTTGACCCCCATGGTTTTGACAGGATCGTGGCCGAGATCGATGTTGCAAGCAACCGCCTTTCCTTCAGTCTTATAATATCTGCCATAATCGTCGGTTCGTCACTTATCATCCAGACAGGCCAGGGACCCTACATATGGGGCATGCCAAGTCTGGGAGTCATTGGCTTTGTAATGGCCGGTCTGCTGGGGATGTGGCTTGTAGTATATATACTCAGAACCGGGAAGATTTGAAAGCATACATACAACTTAAATAAAGACACCACCTATAATCAGAGTTGTTCAGACAAGAATATCCTAGAATGGTGTGAAAAATGACGGACCCTAATGTTGAAAGAAAACTCGTGGAAATAATGCGCATCATAAGTGAAAGTGATAAACCGGTAGGTGCACGTCTTATAGCTGACGAGATGCACAACCGTGGTTATGCAATAGGTGAGCGAGCCGTCAGATACCATTTGCGGATACTTGATGAAAGAGGATTCACTGAAAAACACGGATACATCGGCCGAACGATAACAGAGCGTGGGAAAAAAGAGCTCAGTGACGCACTGGTCAGCGACAGGCTTGGTTTTATCATCACCAAGATAGAGGAGCTGATCTATAGAACCGATTATGACCTGGACAGCGGCAAGGGTAACGTTATCGTGAACATCAGTTACATTGACAAGGATGATTATGACAATGCTGCTGATGTCATAAGATATGCCATGGCCCACGGAGCATCCATCAGTCCCAAAGTAGGAGTACTTGAAGAAGAATCAGACGACTACGATATCTACATCCCTGAAGGGAAAATTGCTTTAGCAACAGTATGCAGTATTACTTTTGACGGGCTTTTGCTGAAGAACGGGATCCCCACAATGCCGGCATTCGGCGGACTGATGCAGATGGAAAACTATGAACCCGAAGGATTTGTAGATCTGATATCCTATAGCGGAACTTCCATTGATCCCATAAAGATATTCCTCAGGAGAAAATCCACGTCTATTCTGAAGTCCATTGATACAGGTAGCGGTTACATGCTTGCGAATATGCGGGAGATACCTGCATCCGCTGCCAAGAGAGCGGAAATCGTCATCGAAAGAGCGAAAAAAGATGATATTGGCGGAAACATCTGTATAGGAGATTCCGGCGAGGATGTCCTCTATGCACCGGTTCAGAGAGGTAAGGTCGGTATTCCGGTCATGGTGGGAATCAATGCCGTGGCAGCAGTTGAGGAAGCCGGCATTCAGATAGACACACATCCTGTATCCACCGTGATGGAATACAGAAAAATGAAGGTTCTCTGAATAAGGTTGAAAATCATAATATATCTTAAGATAATTTACTGCTCTTTTTCTTAGTTCACTGCTCCCCCCACTTCATATTTCCCAGACTGCTTACTGCAATCAGCATTCTGACTGTATTTAGCATCTGTTCTGCCTCAACCTCTTAAACTGGCATCAGCAACTGCCAAAAAATAGAGCTTGTTTATATATGATGAAAGTAAAAATATATAAAGTGTATATTTTGTCTTATTTTAATGTAATTTTGACCCGCAAGAAGACCTACTTTTAAACTAAAATTTAACACTTGTGCACACATTAGTCATATTTGCACTAAGTTGCCGTAATGTTTAAATATTATTAAGTCTACACATAGCATCCGTGTTCCTTTAAAAAAGAAAATCAAAGGTGTGTACTCATGTACGAAACATTGAAGAAATATAATTCAAAGATGATCTGGCAGTTCTTGCTGCTGATCAGTGTGATATTTATGATATTTGCTGTGCCGGGATCGGCGCAGACAGTTGAAGAAAACGCAGCATCCATTGGAAACCTTGAAACGGCACTTACAGTCATATGGCTGATCGTAGCCGGCGCTATTGTGTTCCTTATGCATGCTGGTTTCTCATTAGTTGAAATCGGTCTGACAAGGACCAAGAACACAGCCAACATCCTCATGAAGAACTTCATGACAATCTCCCTTGGTATTATAGTATACTGGGCTGTAGGATGGGCGATTATGTACGGTGCAGATTATGCAGGCCTTATCGGTATTGACCAGTTCTTCCTCCAGGGTGCTGACAACGCAATCTGGAACAGCTGGTGGTTCCAGATGGTCTTTGCAGCAACCGGTGCAACAATTGTTTCCGGTGCAATGGCTGAGAGGACAGACTTCAAGGCTTATCTTGTCTATACTATTGCTATGGTAGCACTCATCTACCCTGTATACGGACACTGGGTATGGAGTGGTTCAGGAATACTCACAGCAGGCCCTATAGTTGACGCAATTGGTGTTGGAATGCACGACTTTGCAGGTTCCGGTGTTGTCCACTCCATAGGTGGATATTCAGCTCTTGCCGGTGTAATGCTAGTCGGCGCAAGAATAGGCAAGTTTAGAAACGGAAAGCCTGTAGCAATACCAGGTCACAGCCTTCCACTTGCATTCCTCGGAACTCTTATCCTGGCATTCGGATGGGTAGGATTCAACGGTGGTAGTACCCTTGATGGTAACGATCCATTTGTTAGTCTGGTTATTGTAAACACCTTCCTGGCAGCAGGTGCTGGTGCGATCATGGTCATGCTCATAACCTGGATAAAGACAGGAAAGCCAGATCCATCACTCACTGCAAACGGTATGCTTGCAGGTCTTGTGGCTATAACCGCACCCTGTGGTTCAGTCAGCAATACAGCAGCAGTCATAATAGGTCTGGTCGGTGGTATAATAGTATATGTAGGTGTAATGTTCAATGAGAATGTACTCAAGCTGGACGATCCTGTGGGCGCTATTGCAGTACACGGATACTCTGGTAGCTGGGGACTTATTGCAGTTGGTCTCTTTGCACTCGGAACCGATGGTACAATACTTGAAGGTGCAGCATACACTGCAGAGGTAGCAGGTCTGTTCTACGGTGGTGGAGTACAGCTTCTTCTCATACAGCTGGTAGGAGTAATACTCAGTATCGTATGGGCATTCGGAGCCTCATTCATAATCTTCAAGATACTGGATCTTATAATTGGTCTTCGTGTACCTGAAGAGCATGAGATCGAAGGACTGGATGTCGTTGAACACGGAATCAGTGCATATCCGGAGTTCCTTATTGCAAAGGAGTGATTTAAATGATGAAAATAGAAGCAATCATAAGGCCTACCAAGATCCACGAAATAAAGGATGCACTGGAAGAAGCAGGCTATGAAAGTTTGACCGTGACCGATGTAAAGGGACGCGGAAAGCAGAAGGGGGTTATGCAGCAGTGGAGAGGCAGGAAATACTGTGTCGACCTGTTGCCAAAGATCAAGATGGAAGTAGTTGTTAATGACGCTGATGTAGACAGTGTTGTCGATATCATTATGAAGAGCGCTGCAACCGGTTCCATCGGTGATGGTAAGATCTTCATCTATCCTGTAGCAAAGATCCTCAGGATCCGTACAGGTGAGACCGACGGAGATGCGCTTTAAGCGCATCTTCACCTTCAAAATCCATTCATTTATTTTTTGGACTATTCAACCTGGGCCCCGGAAATTTAACTCCTGTTAAAGATCGTATAAGCATTATCGCGCGATCCTGCCATATCCAAAACCACTTCCATAGTTTTCCGGTGCCCCTTCCCTAATTTTTTATTGCTGCAGTTTTTACCTGAACCTTAACTAATATACATAATTGTAGCAAATTTTTTATATATTAATAAAAATATAATATATTTGCTATGCTAAAATGCAGCAAGAGGAAAATTCTCATCATTGATGATGAAAAGATCAATGTAATGCTCCTGAGTTCTTATCTTTCCGACGATTATGAAGTCCTGATCGCATCCAGCGGAGAGGCGGGACTTGAAATTGTAAAGAAAAAGGAACCAGACCTGATACTTCTTGATGTTGTGATGCCGGGAAAGAATGGCTTTGAGATCTGCAAGATTATCAAAAAGGAGTATAAGCTTGATTTTATACCTGTGATCATGCTTACATCCCTTACATCCAGAGACGATCATCAAAGGGGTATTGAAGTTGGCGCAGATGATTTTTTGAAAAAGCCCGCTGACAGGTTCGAGCTGGATAAGAAGATCACATCACTCCTGCGTATCAAGGACCAGCATGATTTCCTGCTCACCGAACTTGACAGGACTCACAGGTATCTCGACTATGTAGGAATACTGATCGCAGTGCTTGATCCTGAATGCAGGCTGATACATATCAATAAGAAAGGGATCGATATCCTTGGATGCAACAGAAAGAATATCATCAACCGGGACTGGATAGACCTTTTTGTGGCTGAGAGTTATGCTGACCATGTACAGAGAAGATACAAAAACCTGCAAGAAGGACAGATTAAGCAGGATGAATACCATGAATATCCAATCCGTACTATCACCGGTAAAGAAAGACTGTTCAAATGGTATGATTCAGTCCTGAAAAATGAAGAGGGCAACTTCACAGGAATCCTGATATCAGGAGAAGATATAACCGAAAAAAGAAAAGATGAGATCAAACTGCAGGAGTATGCCAGCCAGCTGGAGCGTTCCAATGAGCTCAAAGATCTTTTCACAGATGTCCTGCGTCATGACCTCCTTAACCCCGCCGGACTTATAAAATCATTTACCGAGCTTCTTGAGGATACAGATCCGAGCGATAAACAAAAGCGTATCATAGAGAGTATAAACAGATCAACTGTGAAATTGATCGAACTGATCGAAGGAGCATCCCAGCTTGCAAAACTGGAAGCTATAAATGAAATTGCCTTTGTGAAATGTGATATCAGTTCCATGATACAGGATGTAGTAAGTAATTATGTGCCTGAGATGGAGAAAAAGGACATTGTACTGGCAGACCTCCCGGAAAATAAATACCATGCTCTCGCAAATCCCATGATAGAAGGTGTTTTCACAAACTTACTGTCAAATGCTATCAAATACAGCCCCAACGGAAGCATCATTAAAATAAAGATAGAAGACTCAGGAGATAAGCTGAAAGTCAATTTCATCGATCAGGGAGATGGAATACCCGGTATTGAAAGATCAAACATCTTCGAGCGTTTTAAACGTCTCCATAAGGAAAATGTACAGGGAAGCGGAATCGGCCTTGCAATTGTAAAAAGGATCCAGGACCTGCACGGTGAAGAAGTGGGTGTTACAGATAATCCGGAAGGAAAGGGCAGCATATTCTGGTTCACACTTAAGAAATCATATAACTGAGTTTTAGCATATTTTCAATTTAAGTGCCGGAAGATGAAAAGGATGTATAGTTGATAATTACACGGCACCTTCAATCAAATTAAACCTGAAAAATAAATTAATTTATTAATTAATTGCAACAAAACAGTCGTCCCGGATATATTCAGGACAAATTATAATATTGAACATATTTGCCTTGACTTGAAATTGCGCCCTTAAATTGGAAGTTCCAAGTACCATCATATATAAGAGTTACTCATAAAATAACAGTAACCCTGAAATTTTGTAATAGGTAGGAGAGTTAAAAACACATTTACCATTTTTCTCATATCACAGTGAAACACACTGCAAGAGATCTTTTTTTCAAAAATGGAACAAATAGGACAATAAATCATATACAATACATTTATATATTATAAACTAGTACATGGGATTCCGTTGTACTATGAAAAGCAAGGCAGCTCCAAAACAGTACAACACAATCAATTACAAAGTACAGAAGGAAAAGACCATGCGACAAGTAGCAATATACGGAAAGGGCGGAATCGGAAAGTCAACAACAACACAGAATTTGACTGCATCACTCGCCACCATGGGAAAAAAGATACTGTTAGTAGGATGTGACCCTAAGGCTGACTCAACAAGAATGCTTCTTGGAGGTCTTAACCAGAAGACAGTACTTGACACATTAAGATCAGAAGGAGACGACTCCATCGAACTCGACCAGCTTATTCAGCCAGGTTTCGAAGGAATCAAGTGCGTGGAATCCGGTGGACCAGAGCCTGGTGTAGGCTGTGCAGGAAGAGGTATCATCACTTCAATAGGACTTCTTGAGAATCTCGGAGCATACGAAGATGATCTTGACTACGTATTCTATGACGTACTCGGTGATGTCGTATGTGGAGGTTTCGCAATGCCGATCCGTGAAGGAAAGGCACAGGAGATCTACATTGTAGCCAGTGGTGAACTCATGGCTATCTATGCAGCTAACAACATCTGTAAGGGTATCAAGAAGTACGCAAAGGGCGGTGCACGTCTTGGTGGAATCATCTGTAACAGCAGAAAGGTAGACGGAGAACGTGAACTTCTCGAGGCATTTGCAGAAAGACTCGGCAGCAAGCTGATCCACTTTGTGCCAAGAGACAATATCGTCCAGCGTGCTGAGATCAACAAGAAGACTGTTATCGACTTTGACCCGGACTGTGACCAGGCACAGGAATACCTGACACTGGCCGCAAACATCGAGTCAAATGACAAGTTCGTTGTCCCAACTCCACTTGAGATGGATGACTTAGAATCAATGATGGTAGAATTCGGTATCATCGAATTATGAGGTGTCAAGAATGCAAATGATCCGTGCAATAGTCAGACCCAGCAAGGTCACTGACATTGTCGAAGAACTTGAGAAGGAAGGATTCGTATCCCTTACCAAGACCGATGTTTTCGGAAGAGGTAAGCAGAGAGGTATCCACACCGCAGAGGTACAGTTCGATGAACTTCCAAAGACGATGCTCATGATGGTAGTTGAAGACGCAGACAAGTCAAAGGTAATAGACATAATCAAGGGTTCAGCACACACAGGAAAGTACGGAGACGGAAAGATCTTCGTAAATCCGGTAGAAAACGCTTACACAATACGTACCGGCGAAAGCGGACTGTAAACAGGATGGAGACTATTAAATGAAGGAAATCACGGCAATTATCCGCATGAACAAGGTGCACAAGACACTTGATGCACTTTCTGACTGCGGATATCCTTCCTTTACAGTGGAAAAGGTGATGGGAAGAGGAAAGCAGAAGGGACTTTGCTATGAATTCGACCCACCACTTCCAGCACAGGAAGGAGTTTCATCAAAGAACTGTATTCCATTTGTTCCAAAGCGCCTGTTCACAATCGTTGTTGATGACAAGGCAGCTGAGAAGGTAATCCAGCGCATAATAAACATCAACAAGACAGGACATGCAGGAGACGGAAAGATCTTCGTGACCGATATTCCTGAAGCAGTCAGGATAAGGACCGGAGAAGAAGGCGAAATCACTGTAGGGAGGGAAGAACAATGAGTTCTGAAGTAGAGTCCACGCAGGAAGTCATCGATGAGATGATGAAGATCTACCCTGAGAAGGTCGCCAAGGACAGAAGAAAGCACTTTACAGTCAAGAGCTCCTGTTCCGACAATCATATCGAAGCTAACGCCAAGACCATCCCCGGCATAATGACAAACCGTGGTTGTGCCTATGCAGGTGGTAAGGGTGTGGTAATGGGACCTATCAAGGATATGGTTCACATTACACACGGACCAATTGGCTGTGGATACTACACCTGGGGAACCAGGAGAAATATGGGAAGGGCAGACGATGGCGGCGATAACTACCTGCAATACTGTTTCTCAACCGACATGAAGGAAACTGATATTGTATTCGGTGGTGAAAAGAAGCTCAAGCAAGCTATCGATGATGCTGTCAGGATCTTCAAGCCCGGTGCGATATCCATCAATGCAACATGTCCTGTAGGGCTTATCGGGGACGATATCGAAGCAGTTGCTTCGGAAGCAGAGAAGGAACATGGTGTAAAGATAATGGCCCTTCGATGTGAAGGTTACAGAGGTGTAAGTCAGTCAGCTGGACACCACGTTGCAAGTAACGTAATCATGGAGCATCTGATAGGTAGCGAAGAACTGGAGAACCCAACACCATTTGACATCAACATATTTGGTGAATACAACATTGGTGGAGATCTCTGGGAAATCAAGCCACTCTTTGAAAAGATCGGATATCGTATAGTTTCAAGTTTCACAGGAGATGGTTCATACCACAATCTTTCAAAGGCACACCAGGCAAAACTCAGTATCCTCCTCTGTCACAGGTCAGTAAACTATACCAACCGTATGATGGAAGAGAAGTACGGAGTTCCGTGGCTCAAGGTCAATTACATTGGTGTCGAAGGAACAAAGAAGTCACTCAGGAAGATGGCTGAATTCTTCGATGACCCGGAACTCACAAAGAAGACCGAGGAAGTAATTGAAGAGGAAATGGCAAAGATCCAGCCAGAACTTGAGAAGTACAGGAACAAGCTCCAGGGCAAGACAGCCTTTATCTTTTCCGGCGGATCCCGTTCACACCACTACCAGAATCTCTTTGAAGATCTCGGAATGAAGGTTGTTGTTGCAGGATACCAGTTTGCTCACCGTGATGACTATGAAGGAAGGCAGATCCTGGAAGGTATGAAGGAGAAGGCATCAAGCGGAATTCTTGAAGACCTCCACTATGAGAAGGAAGAAGGATTTGAACCTGCCATCAGCGAAGAACGCATGAAGGAACTCAAGGAAAAGCTTGGACTGATGTCCTATGACGGAATGCTTCCGGAAATGCCTGAGGGTACGATCGCTGTGGATGACCTTAACCACTACGAGACCGAATTCCTCATCAAGGAACTCAAGCCGGACCTGTTCTGTTCAGGTATCAAGGATAAGTACTGGGCACAGAAGATGGGAGTCCCGTCCAGACAGATACACTCCTATGACTACAGCGGTCGTTACACCGGATTCACTGGTGTACTGAACTTCGCCAAGGATGTGGACATGTCAGTGAACAACCCAAGCTGGAAGCTCCAGAAGACCCCATGGAAGGGAGCATAAGGAGGCCTGAAAATGTTAGATTATACACCAAAGGAAGATGTCCAGAGAGATGCACTGGTTGTTAACCCTGCAAAGATATGCCAGCCAATTGGCGCAACATATGCTGCACTGGGTATACGTAACTGTATGCCTCACAGCCATGGTTCACAGGGATGTCTCTCATACCTGAGAATGTGCCTTACAAGGCACTTCAGGGAACCAACGGTCGGTACGACCAGCAGTTTCTATGAAGGAACTGCAGTATTCGGTGGTGCATCAAACCTTAAGAAGTCACTTGCAAATATCGAAGCTGTATACACACCTGAAGTGGTTGCAATCCACACAACATGTCTGTCAGAGACAATTGGTGACGATGTCGGCCAGATCATAGAAGATGTAATGGAAGAAGAGTTGATCGACCCATCCATCAAGCTCTGTGCAGCATCAACCCCGAGTTATGTGGGAACCCACGTAACAGGTTATGACAACATGGTAAAGTCATTTGTCACAACCTTTGCACAGAAGACAAAGCCAAACGGAAAACTCAACGTAATCCCTGGTTTTGTGAACCCGGGAGATATTCGTGAGATCAAGAGATTACTCTCCATCCTGAATATCCCTGCAATCGTGTTCCCTGACCAGACAGATGTCCTGGATACAGGAATCGGCCAGGAAAGAGAACTCTTTGCAAATGGCGGAACACCGATCGGTGACGTAGAGGACAGCGCAAACTCCATGGGAACCATCGCACTATGCGGAATGGCCGGCGGAGCAGCAGCAAAGGTATTCCAGAACAAGTTCAAGATGCCGGTCCAGATCGGACCTGTGCCAATAGGCATACGCTTTACAGACAGGTTCGTCATGAAGGCAGCTGAACTTGCAGACGTTGCTATCCCAACGGAACTTGAACACGAAAGGTCAAGGGTCGTTGACATGATGACAGATGCTCACCCACACTTCTACGGAAAGAAGGTAGCAATATTCGGTGACTGTGACATCATCGAAGGTCTCACAAGCCTCGTGCTTGAGATGGGAATGGAGCCAACTGTGATACTCTCCGGTACGGTAAGCAAGGATTTCGAAGAAAGGGTTTCAGAAATGGTACATCCACTGTATCCTGACTCACAGATCCTTACCGGAGCAGACCTGTTCACCCTCCACCAGATAATCAAGAACGAACCTGTGGATATGCTGATAGGTAACACCTACGGTAAGCACATGGCACTAGCAGAAGACATACCATTGGTCAGGGTAGGATTCCCGGTCATGGACAGAGCAAACCTCCATCACTTCCCGGTTATGGGATACGCAGGAGCAGCTCGCCTGGTCGAGAAGATAGGAAACACATTCCTTGACATAAAGGACAAGACTATCCCTGAAGAAGAACTCGAGGTCGTACAATAAGCGACCTCATATATTTTGGAGTGAGAACATGCCAGACATTACAAGCGTGATAAACACGCTGGATGAAAGACAACCATACATCGCCCTGAAGCAGGCTAAAAAAGGAGGAGAACTTGCATGTGATAACACATCTATTGCAGGTTCCATGAGCCAGAGAGCCTGTGTGTATTCAGGAGCACGTGTGGCCCTGAATCCCGTTACTGATGCTATACACCTCGTACACGGTCCAATAGGATGTGCAAGTTACACCTGGGACATAAGAGGCAGCCTGTCAAGTGACAAGGAAACGTTCCGTACCAGTTTCTCAACTGATATGAAGGAATTAGATGTAGTATTCGGTGGTGAGAAAAAACTCTCGAAGTGTATTGACGAGCTGGTCGAGTTATACAACCCTCCGGTCATCTTTGTCTATTCAACCTGTATTGTCGGTATAATCGGCGATGATCTCCAGGCCGTTTGTAAGGAATCAACTGAGAGGGTAGGAATACCTGTGATCCCTGTGCAGTCAGAAGGGTTCAAGGGAACCAAGTCCGATGGATACAAGGCAGCATGTAATGCGCTAAAGGAGCTCATCGGAACAAGGGAGCCCGAGATAAAATCCGAGTACAGGATCAATATACTTGGTGACTATAACGTGGCAGGAGATGTCTGGCTGGTAAAACCCCTCTTTGAGAAGATGGGAATACAGGTGATCACTTCGATGACAGGGGATGCAACTGTAGACAGCATCTCAAAGTCACACGGAGCACAACTGAACCTTGTACAGTGTTCAGGCTCTATGACATTCCTTGCTAAGTGGATGAAGCAGGAATTCGGAACTCCTTTCCGCAAGGTAAGTTACTTCGGCATAGATGATCTTGCTATCGCACTGCGGACCGTAGCCGAGTTCTTCGGTTCCGAGGAGATGATGAAGATCGCCGAAGAGATAATAGAAAATGAAACCAGGAGAATAATGCCCGAGATCAAGGCTATCAGAAGCAGGCTTGAAGGAAAGACTGCAGCGATCTATATGGGCGGTGCTGCAAAGGCACTTACACTTATCAAGGGCTTCCATGAACTTGGAATGGAAGTCGTAATAATCGGAACACAAACCGGAAAGCGGGACGACTACAAACAGATCAGCTACCAGGTCAAGGACGGTACGGTCATTGTGGATGATGCGAACCCGCTGGAGCTTGCTGACCTTATAAGGAAGCAGAAGGCAGACCTGATGGTAGCGGGTGTCAAGGAGAGATTCCTTGCCTACAAGCTCGGTGTGGCTTTCTGTGACTTTAACCATGACAGGGTCATTGAGTTCGAAGGTTATGATGGTTTCCTCAATTTTGCGCGGGAACTTGATGCTTCCATTAACAGCCCGGTATGGAAGGCATATGGAAGCAAGTTAAGACCCGCAAATGACGGAGATACGCCTTCGGAGAGCTTAGACCTCAAGGCAGAAAACGGGACAAAACTGAAAAGTTCAATAAAGGAGACTAACAAGATGCAGGATCTTAATACCGCTACACTGCACCAGGAGTCGATAGCATGACAGAGAGAAACTATTCCACGGTCAACCCCTGTATTATGTGCCAGCCAATCGGCAGTGTAATGGCATTTAAGGGGATAGAGGATTCCATGGTACTGCTCCATGGCTCACAGGGATGCAGTACATATATGAGACTCCACCTTGCACACCATTTCAGGGAACCTGTGGACATCGGATCCAGTTCCCTTAGTGAAAAGGGTGCTGTGTATGGCGGAAGCGAGAATCTCAAGAAAGGTCTCAAGAACCTTATATTACGTTACAGGCCAAAGGTGATCGGTGTTTCAACAACCTGTCTTGCCGAAACTATCGGCGACGATATAGGACGTATAATTGCCGAGTTCAAAGAGGAAGAGCCTGAACTTTCAGAAAACCTGATCATAATTCCTGTGCCAACCCCAAGCTATGAGGACAGCCATAACAGCGGCTACATCAAGGCAGTGGAAGCTATAGTGAAACAGTTCACAACCCATGAATCAGAAAGCGATATCTTCAACAACAAGCTCAATGTGGTGCTCTCAGAGAACATATCTCCGGAGGACACACGTGAACTCAAGAACATACTTTCCAACACCATAGGATCAAATTCATTCATATTCCTGCCGGATATCTCTGAAACCTTTGACGCACCTATGACAGGGGAACTCCAGAAGATATTCCCCGGAGGTACTACCCACTCCGATATAGCAGACATGAAGAACAGTGCTGCAACGATCGGCTTGGGAATAACTAACGATAACAGAGCAGTCGGTTACCTGGAACAGACCTTTGATATTCCTTCCCAGAATCTGCCACTACCAATAGGACTGGAGTACACTGACAGGTTACTGGCTGCACTGTCCAAAATAGCAGGAACGGATGTTCCCGAGGAGTACCAGAAAGAAAGAGGGCGCCTGATAGATGCCATGGTGGACGCACACAAATACCTCTATGGCACAAAGGTTGCCATCTACGGAGATCCTAACAATGTCCTGGGCATGTTGTCCCTTGCACTCGAGAACGGTATGCATCCAATAATGGTTGTTGCTTCCAGCAAGTCACCCAGATTCGCAGAATATGCAATGGAAAGGGTCAAGCAGGTCAAGCCTGATTGCGATGTGACAATCCTCGAGGATGTGGACTTTGACACGTTCAATGATGCGGTAAGAAAGGCGAAGCCTGAAATGCTTATCGGCAATTCGAACGGTAAGTACATCGCAAAGGAGATGGGAATACCTCTTGTGAGAATCGGTTTCCCGATCCATGACAGAGTCGGTGCCCAGCGTATGCTCGATGTCGGATATCGCGGAGCGATGGAAATGCTGGACAGGATTACAAACACAATTCTGGAAGTACAAGAGGATAAGCTCGCTGTAAAATGGTCCGAACCGGAAAGCTACGTTCCGCTCGGCGAGGATTCGTTTCACTCCGCAGAAGCGTGAGGATGATAATAAAAACGTTTAACTAAATTGGGTTTGGCACCTGTCCTCCAAACCCGCCTCTTTTTTAATTTTTCATAATTGCAGTAAAAACCATACCTTGAATCCATCTGCCTAAATTAGTGGAATCCAGGAAGAATTAAGTCTGGAAATTTCAAAGAAAAAGACAACAGGATAGAATGATCCTGTTTCAGTGTATCCAGACCACTTCCGGCTCCTTCCTTGGAGGTCTCTCCCGGACCTTACCTTCGTATCCGAATACGATAGGTGCTATGACCCGATAATCGTATGGAATTCCGAGTTCGCTCATGAACTCCTCATTGTCCTGAATGAAACATGCGGTACCAACCCAGCAGCTGCCAATTCCCATAGAATGGGCTGCAAGCATCATGTTCTGGGCGCACATTGCACAATCGTAGTCCGTTGTAAAACCTGCGTTGCTTCCGAGCACGATAATCAGCAGAGGAGCATTATAGAAGATGTCAAATTCTTCCTTTTTAAGCATCTTTTTAAACTCGCCAACATTCTCGTTCGGGACATCCTCCAGTTGCGAAAGCAATTTCGGTTTGCAGTAATCGGACATCCTCTGCATCATTTCCCTGTTCTGGATCACCACAAAGAACCAGGGTTCTGACCCAAAACCTGTGGGAGCATGGATTCCCGCATCTATGATAGTATTTATGGATTCCTCGCTCACCTGCTTATCAGTATAGTCACGGACACTCCTTCTTGTTTTTATGTTCCGTATGACCTCATTTTCTTCCCCCACCATGTATTTCACTCCTTATTTCTTGACTGCTCAAATTCCTTCCTTGATATCTGAGGAAGGTCATCAGGATTCTCAACATCCTTATGAACATAAAGACCGCACCAGCAACGCTTCATTGCGTCAAAGTGCTCCCTGTGGAAAGGTATACAGGGACATACCAGTTTCATATCGTGTTCCCGCTCCCCGGTAAGTCCCTGACAGGGACAGTATGGACTTCCCTTTTCCTTTTCCAGATTTACTTCCTGTTCCAGCAGGAAATCAACCAGTTCCGTATCAGGACTGTATTTATATCCCAGAGACTCAACAAGTGGCTGGAACATATTTCTGAGTTGTTCTTTTCGCTTTTCAGTATCCATTAGCAACCCTTCATGATTTCAGCAATTTTGAATATTTCTCAGGGTTATAGCCTACCACTACATCTTCTCCGATCTTGACAAAGGGGAAGGACATCTCCTCACCATGAGCCTTGCAGTCTTCCTGAATAGACTTTCGGGTTTCTTCATCGGCTTTATCGTAATCGATATACTCAAAAGGGATATCCTTTTCCCGGAAAAATTTCTTCGCCCTCATACACCAGGGACAGGTACTCAGAGTATACATCATTATCTTCTTCATTAATGATCACCTTCCATATTAACAAAAACCTGACCTTCAGAGATCTTAGTATCATATACAGGATTCTTAATCTCCGATGAAGTGAGAAACTCTCCGTTTCTGATATCGAATTCCCAGTCATGGCAGGGACATTTTACAATGAAACCTTCCATGGTCCCTTTTGAAAAAGGACAGCCCATATGTGGACATTTATTGGACATCGCGTAATAGTTTCCCTCCTGTCTGGCCAGAAGTATCGCATTACCTTCAAGAAGTAACGGCTTATTCTCACCGTCATTAAGTTCATTCTCATTTATTGCAAAGATCCATGAAGCCAAAAATACACACCTTCTGTCAGGATTATTCTTTTAAAGCAGGACCAGGATTTCCCCGTCTTCTATTTTATTTTCATAAATTTCAAGAGCAGTATTATCATCACCATTATGCTTGCCGGATCTTATATCATATTCCCAGCCATGACAACCACATTTTAACGTATAGTCATCGATGAAATTTCCCTTGGACAGGCGACAGCCCATATGAAGACATTTGCCATATAGGGAATAGATAGTATCATCCTTCTTTACAAGAATAACAGGAGTGCCTTTTACCCTGGCAAAACCTATTTTTCCCTCATTCAGTTCATTTTCCTTCATTGCAAAGAACCAGGATTTCTCCGGCATATGATAACCTCCCATATAAAGCAGGGATTCACAATTATAAATAATTGTCGTGAACACACTCAAAAAGTGGAAATATCAGGAGTAATCACCGTCTACCCGGTGTTTGAAATACTGATATTCCTTCAGGACAAAGAACATACTAAGAAGGCTGGCAAGCAGGTCAGACAGTGGGAAAGCCATCCACACACCTGAAAGATCGAAGTAGTATGGAAGCAGGATCACCAGTGGTATCAGGAAAAGTATCTGACGGCACATTGACAGGAAAAAGGATGGCCTGGCTTTCCCCACAGACTGGAACAGAGTAGTTCCGATCACGTTTATACCGATCAGAGGGCTTGCAAGAACCATTATTCTCATAGCGGATGCTCCACTGCTAATAAGATCCGCATCCGTACTGAACAGGCTGAAGAAAGTACCCGGGAACATGGATAACAATATCAGGCCTGCCAGCCCGAACATAGTAGTGACAATCAACGATTTTTTGACGGATTCATTCACCCTTGCATAATTTTCCGCACCGAAGTTGTAACCGACTATTGGCTGAAGCCCATGTGAAACACCGATAATAGGCATGAGAATCAGCATCATCAGTTTAATGGCTACACCAAAGACGGCTATGGAAAGATCACCACCATAGACCGCAAGCACATTGTTTAGTACCAGCATCATGAAACTGTTGGATGCTCCCATCACAAAGGAACCAAAGCCAATCAATGTTATCTCTTTTATCAGTGGGAACTGAGGAACAAGATTACCCAGTTCGAGTTTCAGGGGACTCTTCCCGCTCAGATAGTAGTGCAGTAGATACAGAGTACCTGCAAGTTGTGCAAGTACGGTTGCAAGAGCCGCACCCTTAACACCCATCCCGAATCCGAACATGAGGATGGCATCAAGGAAAATGTTCAGGACACCTGAGAAGACCATGTTGTTCATGGCAACCTTTGAATTGCCCTCGGCCCTTACGAGATTGTTCAATACGAAACCGAAGGTAAATGCAAATGCTCCCTGCAGGATAACAACAGAATATTCCTTTGCATAGGGCAGGTTATCTGAAGTGGCACCGAACAAATTCAGTACCGCATCTACATTGAAGAAGAAAAGAATCTGGAAGATAATACTGAGTATCAGTGTATATGCAAATACATTCCCAAGTGTCTTCTCTGCTTTATTGATATCCTTTGAACCAAGCATACGGGAAATTACCGAGGAACCTCCCACACCTATGCCTATGGATATTGCCATCATAAGCATCTGCAGGGGAAAAGCAACAGCTACGCCTGCAATTCCCAGTACGCTCTGTTCACCAAGTGCCCTGCCTACGAATAATGT
>JAALLO010000159.1_pt1 | contig 17922 bp, 19 predicted proteins | sample 7245941 | NCBI WGS metagenome assembly JAALLO01 (sample SAMN13049198, study PRJNA578106) | oil field metagenome | isolation source: filtered produced water from oil reservoir A2 | place: USA:offshore Texas | collected 2016 | reverse complement strand
CTATTATCTCATATTGGAAATTGTTTGTCCAGCGGGACTTTGCGAAAAAATTTTCTCCATCTACCGGACTATTCCTTACTAATCTTTAAACTCTAAAGTTGTGCGTCAGTTCTGAACAACAAGCTAGTCTAACTTCTATTGTCAAGTCCAAAGCTGCCAGGCCTCTATGCCCAGCAAGTACAGAACGGTAATGGTACTGCCCCAGAGCAAAAGAGAACCTATATGAAGTGCTATGGTACGTTGTGGTGTGTACCCCACTAAAAGGGCAGTAATAGTGGAAATATAAACTCCTATGGAGACAGGCGCAAGTATTATCAGCCCCACAATCCCGTAACGCCTCAAGTAACTCCTTGCTTCCCCCTGCCTGTTTTCATACCAGTAACGGAGCCTGTTTTGCATTTTGCTCCAAAGCGCACATATAAACAACACCGGAATTAAATTACCGGTGAAGGCAGTAAATATAACCAGGTTAAAGGGCAGGTTCATAAGAATGCCCGCGGGCACCGCAACGGCCCATTCCCCCCAAGGCGTCATCGATAATAAAAACACAATAACCATTTTTTTATCATGTTTCCTTTGTTCTCTCTATCAAAGTGTTTAAAATTTCCCTGCGGGAGTCATCATCCAGCGGTGCCAGGCCAAAGAGCCCGGAAAGCCAGAGACCGTCGGTGGCCAGGCGTAAAATAGTGGCGTCAACAGCATCTAACCCGTCCTTTTCAATGTGCTGCTGCCATTCACGGTATGCTTTCTTTATAGGTTCCAACAAATCCGGGTTCACCGCCACAGCAGCCAGAAGGCTGGCGTTCATTTCTTTGTTGGTATAGCTCTGTTTAAAAGTTTCCCGGATAAAAGCCCGGGTCCATTTTCCCTTTTCCATTGGATCATTTTCCGCATCGGTTCTGATTCGTTCCACATAGGTATCCATCAAATAATGAACCATGCCTTCTATCAATGCTTCTTTGGAAGGAAAATGGTATAACAAACCTCCTTTACTGACATTTGCTTCCTCAGCCACCGCATCCAGGGTGAAATTAAGCACGCCTTTGTTTTGGATAACCCTGGCGGCAGCCTGCAAAATTTCAGGACGTTTTGACTTTTTTGCCATATTAATCCCTCATTATTTAATAGAATTAAATAAACTATACCATCTGGACGGTATAGTTTCAAGAGTATAACAACCTTTTTTAAAACCACTTGCCGGAGGGAGATCCGGGAAGGACTTAAAGCTATGGCACTCGCTGCCATAACAGCTGATCATATTATCGAAGAGGCAAAAAGCTGAATTACTAAACGACAGTATTTTGCTCAGCCAGCGTTAGCGGACCCGGACCTCCCCTCCAGACCTGCCAGCAGCGCCAGAGCGTTTCGCCCCAGCACACCGTGGTTATACCCCCCTTCCAGGCAAGCAAATACACGGCCGCCACATAGACGGTCGGCATAATTTCCGATCATACGGCCAATATCATAATAATCCTCGGTGATAAATAGGCCGCCCCAGTCCTCCACGTGCCCGTCAAACCCGGCGGAAACGGCCACCAAGTCACACTTTTCAATGCCGTCCAGGTATTTCTCCAGATCTTCCGGTATCCCCAGGTTGTAAAAATCAACCCACGGGTTATCTGAGAAGATCTTTTGCGTTCCGTCGCCTAGATGCAGATCAATGTCAACCACCAGCACTCTGTTAACACCGGCTTCACGGCGCATCTTTTCCACCGCTATGGCTACATTATTGAACCAGCAAAACCCCCAGCAGGAATCGGGACTGGCATGATGACCCGGCGGCCGCACCAGGGCAAAGGCCGGCTCACCACCCACGGCTATCTGTGCCGCCTTCACGGCACCCCCGGCGGCAAGCAGGGCCATTTCGTAAAGCTGTCCTTTTTTGCTGATACGCCGCACAAAGGCCGGCGTGTGACAGAGCAGAATATCCTCTGGTGAAGCCGGAAATGGCTTCACAAATTCATAATGCTTGGTTAATTCATCAACGATACCATCCAGCCGGCCCGGCGCCGCCGCCGGGTCATTATCGTATACTTCCTTAAACCGTTCATGAAAGACCACTTTCATACCAAAACCTCCCCTTCGGGAACGAATTTATTTCCATTTTAACTAACGACATAGAACCTATTTTTATTATACAATGAAGTAAGCACCAAAAGGAGGAATTCCGCATGAGAATCTCAGTGATACTAGGTCACCCTAACAAAGGAAGTTTTAATCACGCAATAGCTGATACCGCCGTAAAAACTCTAAGAGCAAACGGGCATAAGGTTCATTTTCATGATCTATACCAGAAAAAATTCAATCCGGTACTTCCGAATTCTGAAATTTAGCCGGCATAAATAAATCGCTCCAATTCTCTCACCCACACTGTCCAAGAGCTATTCCGGTCATTGGTTTCATCAACAGCGGAGGAAAATGTCTCTACTGTGGCATCCAATAAATCTAAGTTATGAATGATGGCGGCCTCCAGAAACTTCGGTCTTTTGGGGGATTGCCATTCATAGCGGCCATGGTGGCTGGCAATTATATGTAACAGCTTTAGGCGCAGGTTCCCGGGGAAATCATGGATTTGGTTTATTCTTCCGTCTACCTGCTGCATACCAAGCACTATGTGGCCCAGTAAACGCCCCTCGTCAGTAAAATCAATGGTACTGCGGTATTGATATTCTTCCAGTTTACCGATATCATGGAGAATTGATCCGGCTATTAAAAGGTCCCGGTCAGCCTGCGGGTATATTTTGGCTATATCTTTTGCAAAGCATCGATTTACAGTAAACAGATAATTCCATTTGTTTGCATGCTTTAACTCATCGGTATAAATCTCGGTGATAATATTTCTATATTTGAATAGTTAACACTTACTGAATAATTTTTTTATGAAAAAACTTTTATCTTGAGTAAAAGCTTTAAAATTATATAAAATAAAACAGATATTGATAAATATACGCCCCATAGGAGTAGTTACAATATATAAATAAACTAAGGAAGGATAATCACTTTACTGAATTTCCCAAATGGAGTTGGTCCCCCGCTGTATTTTGTGAGTTTATTTAAGTTGCTGCAAGGATAAGAATATCCCCGTATTGAACTTATTACCAAAGGATGAAAGGGGATTCTGCCGTGAAACGGTTTATCGAGATATTACTGCTGCTGCTTGGGGTCTCAAAGGGTTATCCCCCAACACACCCCATAATGGAATTCTATGAAGAGCAGAAAGACAAACCAGATAAAGATGAAGAAGAAAAGGAAAGGAAATTGTGGAAGTTTATCAGAAAAAGGGGAAGTTAGGTTTCCCCATTTTCTGATAATGTGATTTTTTTACAAAATATGACTTGATTGTAATATAAGCACAAGATCGTTCATTTTGGAGAGGTAAAACGTGTCAAACCACCCATTAAAAGCCATTCCCGGTATTCTATTAATGTTGATAATTGCTGTTTTAGCCAGAGGGGGGGCTGATTTAGGTTTCCCTCAGTGGCATGGCCTGGAAACTTACTTTAGAGAAAACGTTTTTTTAAGTAAAATCCTGGTGGATGTGCTGCATTTGAATTATGTGCTCATATCGATTGTTATCGGTATGCTTATAAGAAATATCACAGGTATCCCGGCGTGGGCCTTAACCGGTGTGAAAACTTCCCGCCTGTTTATAAAGATGGGGGTTATTTTGCTGGGTTCATTGTACAGTATTGTTGATTTAGCGAATTTGGGGACGAAGGCTATCTTAATTATTTTGACCTTTGTTTTTTTCACCCTTTTACTGACCCTGTATTTAGGTCAAAAAAGGGGTATGGGTCTGGCTTCAGCCTCCGTGCTTGCCGCAGGAACCGCGGTTTGCGGGGTATCTGCTATTGTTGCCGTGGCACCGGCTGTGAGGGCAAAGAACTCAGATGTTGCTTATTCCATTGCCACTATACTTTCTTTGGGCCTAATTTTTCTGCTTACTTTCCCTACCATAGGAACACTTATTGGCCTTAGCCCGCACCAGTTTGGGGTTTGGGCAGGTACCGGCATTTTGAATTCGGGGCAAGTTTTGGCCGCTGCCCTGGTTTTTGACCCCGGTACGGTTCACCAGACATCGGTTTCTTTAAAAACAGGTGAAATTTATAATATTATACGTGTTATTTTTTTGCCTTTCGTTATCCTTCTTTTGGCCGTGTATAATATGCGGGGTAGGGAAAATGAAGAGGATTATGATATAAACACCAGTCTTTGGAGTAAATTTCCCCTGTTTGTAATAGGATTTTTAATTATGGTTTTTCTTACTTCCTTTGGGGTGTTTGGTGATACTTCCCCCCCGTCCGGGGCAATACTCTTTATCCGCAACCTGTACAGCTGGTTTTTTGCCATCGGCCTTGCGGGGTTAGGGATGCAAATCTCCATAACAGAGCTGAGGCGGGCAGGAGGGAATCCCCTGGTGGTGGGTTCTATCGCCGGGGTGGTAAAAGCAATAGGTGCACTTATTGTGGTCTTATTATTTATTTCAGAAAATCCCTAAAAGGGGTTGTTATAATGGCTAATAAACGTTTTCAGGATAAAGACCCCGGCCAAACCGGGGACCGGGGTCAGCATTCTTTATTCGATACCGAGCGTCTGGAGGATTATGCTGCTCTTGTGATATCGGCTTTGATATTACTTCTTGTTCTGATACTTTTTTGATTCAGGTACCATAAGCAGGGGGCAGTCTGCCTTCTTTGTCAGCCTGTTCATATTAAGTTTTACCCCTCCTTCGTTAAGCCTGGGGGTAAGTGGTATTATAAAGAGTCCATTCGGCCCAAGGTGAGAACAGTAAGAAAGAATTACTTTTTCCGGGCTACCTTTTTGGATTACGGGATACACCTCTAGGTTAGCGATGCCGCCTGCACGGCATATATCCTGTAAGGCTGTTCGGGCCTGCCCTTTTAGTCCTTCCTCAAAATAATCATAGAAATCCATAAGAGTTTTCTTATCACTAATCCATTCATCACCTAACATGTCATCCCACGCACTGTCAATAATAAACAGTGCTGTCAGTTCTTTACCTCCGCATTGAGCTAGAGATAATGCCAGAGCTTTAGATTTTTTAATATTTGGATATCCATTAACCAGTAGAGTTATCATTATGCCTTAAACCTCTGGGGATCCTTCATAAATACCAGTGTTCCGGCATATACACCAGGCTCATTATATACAGGGAGGAGTTCGCACGTAAGGTTGTTTTGCGCCAGTGAAACCCTCTGAACGTGCCCGGGGTCAGTGTGCTCTTGAATGGCGCCTGCAAGCTCTGGGTTAAGATCATTTATATCCATGCCTTTTTCTATTGGCCCTAAATAGTATTGAACCATCATGTTGGCGGTCTCAATTTTATTTTCACTGGTTATGAATAATACGCCTTCTTCCATTATTTCCACGAGTTTATTAAAGACAAGGGCGCACAACTTCTCTTTGGCAATACTTTCACTTATAACCACCAGTGATCCCAGTATTTTTCCATCTTTAAATATGGGGGAGCGGATGATTTCCAGGGATTTATCCCATTTTTTCAGAGTAAATTTTTTATTGCTTTCACCAACATGCCCCAGCAGGTCTTTTAGATTTGATTTTTTAAATGAAATTTCCTTTTCCGGAAAGAAATCGTGGGTTGCCCTATTGGCAAAAATGACTGTGTTGAACCTATTGGTAATGATAATTCCTTCTTGAAGATGATTTAAGATGTCAAAGTCAATATTTTCAAAGTAAGATTTTGCACTGTTGGCCTGCCAAAATTTCACTAAGAACTGGTAAATGCAGAAATACAAAGCAAACAAAAGAAACATTATGGTTATAATGCGATAGGTGTCAAAGTTATCATCTTCTGTAAAGAAATAGAGGTTTAAGGACGTTCCTTCCAGGGGTGTTTTCTGAATTTTATATTTGATATTATCACTGGAAAATTTTTCACCCCGGGGGTTTAGTCTTTCCAGTTCGCCTGTGTCAAAGGGCCATATTACAGCCCTTCCTTCCTGGTCGAAAAGGGCAACCTTGTAATTGGGCTGCATAAACTCCAGGAAGATTTCTTTTTTAAAATTATTGATGGAATAATCCACAACCAAAAACCCATATAAATTATCTTGTACTGCTACAGGAGTGGACACAAGTAAAGAGCGGGTGGCAGCTTCATCTTTACCAGCAAAAATATAAGTTTCATTTTTTTGCTTTATATTTTCTAACAAGTCATGGGGAAAAAGACTATTATTTTTACCGGAAAGGGATTTGATCACGCTACCGCTACTATCAAGCAAGTACACATTTTGAGCTCGTCTAACTGAACGGGGAATGTCCTCAATCAAAGCAGGATTCTGCTGTAGTTCAATTTTGTGCGCCCAGTTTTCATTGATGAGCCTAATTTCTTCCAGGTAGCCTGTGGTTTTATTGGTGGCAATTTTTTGTATTCCTGATTGGTATTCACCAATTGTCTGCTTTAAAAAGCGGAATTCAACAATGAGAAACATTGTTATAAAACTTAAAATAAAGATCGCTATAATAAGGGGCACTATCTTATTTGCACCAAAGATGTCTTTCATAAACTACTCCCCCTGGTTATTCTATTAAACCTTTTTGACCGCAGTTGCAACTGCTTCCTTTGTTGTTCTAACCCCCAACTTGGTACATATCCCCTTTAGTCTTCTTCGTAATGTTGAAAGGCTGATATATAATTTTTCTGCAATGTTTTTCTGGTTTTCACCACTGGCAATTAACTGGAGGATTTCAATTTCCAGGTCACTTAACACCGTTTGGGAGAGGTTGAATAATTTATCTGTGCCCAGGCCGGGATACAGGTAGCGACCGTCCTTTAGGGTAATTGTTGTTGCCGATTTTATATCATCAAATGATGCGTGCTTGGGGATAAAACCGTTAACCCCGTGTTCCATTGCCTTCTTCACGAATAGTAGATCGTCGTATGTGGTGAGGGCGATAAATTTAACTCCAGGTACCTTTGCAGAGATAATCTCACAAAGGTCAAGGCCGTCTCCATCCGGAAGTTTGATATCTAGAAGTATGATATCAGTTCCTGCCTGCAGGTTCTCCATGGTTTCCTGGCATGAGCCCGCTTCAGCCACCACCGTCATGTTTGGCTCCATTTCTATGAGGCGCCTTAGCCCTTCTCTGACAATATTGTGGTCTTCCACCAGCATAATCTTTATATTATCTTTATCTTTATCCACCGGCTTGTTCCTCCCTTAATAATGGTACGGTAAGGGTTACGGCAAAGCCTCCTTCAGTAAATCCGTAAACCAGGTCACCGCCAATTAAATGTGCCCTCTCTTTCATGCCCCATAAACCTTTTCCGTCTCCCTCTTCCTGGGAAGTATCTCCGTTATCGATAATTTCTATCTTTAGGGTTTCGTCCTCCTGCGCAAAGAAGATGTCCACCTCACCGGTATTACTGTGCTTGGTAACGTTGGAAAGGGCCTCTTGTATTATACGGTAAATTACGATTTGTGTCGTCTTGGTCAAGTCCAGAGGACGATCTTCGTAGAAAAGATATATTTTAATGCCCTGGGTTTGTTCAAAGTTGCGTGTATAGGACTCCAGGGCGGGCATAAGCCCAACCTTGTCTATCAAATAAGGATGAATGTCATTCATAATACTTCTCATATCATTAACGGCATTTTGACAGTGTTTTCTCAGCTGGATCAACTGGTTGTGGGTGTCTTGAAGGATTTTATCCGCCCCGGTATTTAAAGTGTAATCCAGTGAATGTATGATTGGTGACATGTTCCTGCCTATCCAATCGTGAATTTCTATGGAAATTTTCTTCCGCTCTGCTTCAATGGCTTCGAACAGAAGCCCCTTGTCCCTGTGTATTTCAACAGGGCGGGCTATTATTGCCGCTCCTGTCAGGCTGTTGTTCATAAAAAACGGTATATAATCTATCGTCAATAATGTTTTATGCCCGGTCCTGTCATAGAAAGTTTGATGATCGTTAATTTCTTTTTTATCAAGAATTACGTTAAAAAGCGGTTGTATTATATTTTGGGTGTAAGGAAAAAGGGTTGCAATTTCATTTAGGGTCCTGCCTTTTATTCCGGCTGCTGAAATCCCCAAAAGTTTTTCCGCCTCTTTATTTATTATTTTTACCTGCCCTTTAGAATCGGTAACCAAGGCAGCGCTTTTAGTTTGGGCTGTTAATTGCTCCATACGGTTGAACTCAGTCAGTATAGGCAAAAGAAACTTTCGGGTGCCTGCAATCAACAGTAATAATGAAGAAAAAATCAATATAAAAGACAATATCCTTTTTTTGGTTTCAAGGGAAATGATGTTACTGGAATCTTTATTAATTTTGTCTTTCCGCAGGGCAGAAACAGTATCAGTCTTTTCCTTGAGCTCCGCGCTCAAGGATTCATGCCTGCTTAGTATCAGTTTAATGTCTTCTTTATTAGTGCCTGCTTGAACCGCCGGTACAACCTCTTCTTCTATGAAAGAAATGTATTTTCTGTTAACCGTTATTAAGTCGCTGATTTTTTCTCTTTCAGAAGGGTCGACCGCATTGTAAAGGTCGATTTCTTTTTTTTGTTGTCTGGTTGCTCAGCCGGTGGAATTGAGCAAGATATTTTTCATCAGAATATATGATGTAAGCCCGGGTACTAGAGATTGACTCAGAAATATCCAGAGAAAGCTCATAACTGGAGGTCAATATCTTTATATCATCTGTTAAGTTGTTCACTCTTTGGGGTATGGTAAACGAGTCAAATAGGTGAAGTAAAGGAAGCAAAACAATACTTGTCAGAAGCATTAAAAGCCATTTTTTGGATTCATCTTTGAGCATAATAATCACCTAATTGTCAGTTTATAAAATAATTAACCTTAAACCGTTTAAGTCCCTTTGAATGAACTAAAAATTTCTCAGATTGAACATAAAAGTTCACCGGCATTACTGGAAAAAATCATGATGGAGCGTAAAAACACCACCATGGCCCGTATGTATTGATTTTGACTCCATATTATATAAAATGGTCTTTGTACTATTAATAATAATTATTTCCACTATTATTTTTTCTGAGTTTCATCCAAATCATTCACTTCTTCATTAATCAACCAAAAAACATTACGGAAAGGAGGAGAAATCATGGCGGAAAAAAGAAATCCTGATATCGATCTCAGTGCAAAGGCAGATGATACTTTTTCGGCGGAAAGAGTGGAAGATATTTGGGCCATTATATTGGCAGTGGTAGCTTTCTTGCTCTGCTGGGCTTTTCCGGAGCAGGTAACACAATTCTTTAAGGACACTCTGTACTGGATGTAATTAATTTATTGTTTTGTTAATTTATGAGGGGGGAAATAACGTGGGACAGAAGGTAAAAGGTTTAATATCTCCTGATTGGAAACAAGCCATACCCGGAATTATTGTATGTATATTGTTTGCTTATCTAGCAATGAATTTAAGTCACACATTTAAAGTTCTGCACCAAGAGGGTGTAGAATGGGCTACATTTCTTTATGTAAGTGCACAGTTTAAATACGTGGCCATCCTTTTGTTAGGTGGAATTTTAATTCGTAATACTGTAGGGGTTCCTCAGTCCTGGATGCGCGGGATTATGGCAGCCCGCCCCATTATTAAACCAGGTATCATTCTCCTTGGTGTTCACTATGTATGGTCCGACGTTATTAAGGTTGGCGGCGTTGGTCTGCTGCTCACAACAGTTTTCATATTTGGTACTGCTGCATCAGTAATGGTTTTATCTAAAAAGTTCGGTACCCCGGACGGTTTGGGTGGTATCATGGCAGCAGGAACCGGAATTTGTGGTGTATCCGCTATAATTGCCACAGCACCGGTTGTACGCTCTAAGCCCCGTGACCTGGCTTATGCCATTGGTACAGTTCTACTCTTTGGTACCGTAATGCTCTTTATTTTCCCGTACATTGGAATAGCACTTGGCCTTGCTGAGTCGCAATTTGGTGCCTGGGTAGCTCTGGCCATCCTGAATACTGCACAGCTAATTGCTTGTGCTGAGTGGTACGGTGCCGGTGCACGGGATACCGCTGTATTGATTAACGCCGCGCGGATTATGTTTATCCCGGTTATCGTGCTCTTCTCTCTCTGGTACTATGTTATTAAGGGGCAGGCCAGCAATTCACTTGGTCGTGGAGGAGAAGCTGCTGCCAGTGCAAATAACGCACCAGAAGTAAATATTGATAAGTGGCAGCTCTTTAAGGATAAATTCCCGGTATTTATTATTGGATTTTTCATCTTTGTGGCATTGAACAGTGCCAAGACCGGCCTTTTCGGCGGTCCCGACGTGGAAGGTTCTGCCTTCTGGGCTGTTAACAATATGTACAAATGGTTCTTTGCGGTAGGTTTTGCCGGTATCGGACTTATGATCTCCATTGATGACCTTAAAAAAGCCGGCGGTACTGCCTTTGCTATCGGTTTTGGTGCTGCCGCGGCAAAAGCAATTCTCGGTCTGATTGCCGTATACCTTATTGGTGCCGAGCTTCTCACTGTAGTTGGCGGATAATTAGGTACACAGCCGTAAATAATTACGACAGGGGAGGGGGCGCATTGCACCTCCCCTGTTTTGTCTTAACGATGATGTTAGTATGGACGGAGGCAGTATATGATAAAGAATATTTTGTTATGCCTCGATGGAGAGGAGCACTCCCAAAAGGCACAGGAATACGCCATTTCGTTGGCCGAATCAACTCATGCACACATCACTGCCCTGCATGTTGAAAACCCGTACCTGAAACAGTTTCACCATGAAATATATGCCACCGGACGCAGGGAATACGTGGCTTATGTAGATAACCTGCTGCAGGATCTGGCGTCCAAAATTGAAAGGGATTTCGCTAAGGATTCCCAAGCCAGGGGAATAAATTCTACATTTATAAGCCGGCATGGGGTACCGCTGGAGGAAATTGTTAAAGAAGCGCAGCAAAATAATTACGATCTGGTGGTCGTGGGCGGAAAGCAATTGCGCGGGCTGGAAAAGTATAAATCCGGTAATTTACCGGAAAAGCTGCAAAAAATATTGGTAGTCCCGTTACTAACTGTAAAGAAGCAGTAAGGTTATTATTTTTGGGGGGAGGTAGATGCTTATGCAAACTTATGAGTTTGAGAGGGGCGCGGATTTAAAACTTAAGCCCGATAAGGTGTTTGATTTTCTTCGTAATGTGAAAATGATGCTGGATTTGACCCCTTATTTTGAAGTTAAAAGAGTGGAAAAACTAGATGGAACATCTCCTTCCGGGGAAACCGGTTACAGGCTGGAGCTGATTGATGATGTTACCGGCCAGGACTCAAATGACCAAATAACAATTGAAGAATGCAGAGAAGGCGGCAGGATTGAGTGGGTATTTCAGTCTGAGGGCAGGCGTGTCATCTTTGATATTCAACCCCGGGAAGGCGGTTCGCGCTTAATATTAAAGGAAATCTATCTCCTTTCAGAAGATATTAAATCGGGACAAATTGACAGGTTATCCCGGGACCACCTCCTCTGGATTAGAAGTATTGCGCAGTATCTCCGGCTTTATGAAAAAAATTCATTATACAACAGGATAATGCGCCGCATTATAAAAAAAACATGGCTTCCCATGACTCCGTCCCAACGCCGCATCGCCCTGTTAATTTTACTGATTCAAGGGGGAGTAGTACTAATATTCATTTTTGGCGGGTTTATGCTGTATTTAAAAAGTATCATAGAAGCTTTTTTGTAACAAAAATCTCTGGGATTACCTGGAGATTTTATATTCGAGGAAATTCAGGAAGCATTACCGCCTTCCTGAATTTCCCAAATGGGGCCAGTCCCCCGGTACACTTTGGTTTTTCAAATGTTATATCCGGTGCCGGAGCAGTTCAATTTTGTGGTTGTAAGTAATTTACTATTATATAGCCGGATGAGCCAACCGAAGGACGGTCTTTATAATCGCCCTGGGTTTGGAGCTGAGATCGGCGAGGGATCTATTTATGCTCTGCCTACCATTACTAATGATTAACCGCTCATTTATCACCCTTATGGTAACATTTTCAAACTCAATTTGATTTACTTTACTGCCAACACTCAACTGCCGGGTATGGGCCCTCCATTTGATGGATTTTCCTAACCTCCGTAGCTCTGTCCAAAGCCGTGTTTCTTCTTCCGATCTCAGGCTTAATTCCGGTAATTCTCGCGCCTTTTCAAGCAAATAGAGCGTAGTGTAAAGATGACTTCTCACTCCATATCCCGCCGGTGTAATCGGCGCATCAAGGGTTTCCCAATTACTCACCTTAAACTTAACATATAGTTCTTCACTTTCTTTGGGTAACTCCGTTATGTTCTTTCTCTTTACAACCTCCATCTCGTCTATGGACCCGTAATACCGAATACCGGCATCACCGCCAAAGGCTGTCGCCGGCTGGTAAAGAGCTACATAATCGATGCTAAAACAAGTTTTCTTCACCAATGGGTAAGGTATATGATAGAAGCCGTTATCGATATTGGCCCTTAGCTGTTTTTCATTTTTTACTACACCAACTAAAACAGATCTGGGCCGGAATTTTTGCTCGTAATATGCTTTGGACCCCGCCTGAGGAACCACTCTTTCAAAGGCCGACTCAGGGGAATCCAGGATTAATTCGTCCAAAAGGCTCTCCACCAAACCAGTTTCCCCCGGTAGAAACGGCAGACCCCCAATGTTAACTTTTTCTATACTGGTATAAAAGCTGTGCGGCTTGCCGTCCCTCGTTCCGGCGTAATATTCCCCGTCCCTATAGGGGAATAAAATATAGGCGCCAAAAACAGTTTTGGCTATTTCCCCTCCCCGGGAATAGAGTATGGCATCGCGATAACGATGCATGGTATTAATATCATCTTCTTGGGGGCCTGGTTTGCGGTACTTGGTGTAATAATCACTGCCGGGGGCAGCGGGATTTATGCGGTATTTGGCGTCAAACACATATTGATATTCCACATTTCCGTTTTCCTTTTCCAAAGTTAACATATTGTCCGGCTTTTGGTTTGTGGTGGGCATGTTGGTATTGAGCAAGTTGTTATAGGACAATACAATCTTTTCCTGGTTTTGGGGGTTGGTATAATGAATACCGGCCCGCTTCGATTTATCTAACCGAACCGTTAAACCCGTATTGTTTACTTTTACGAGATTATGATTTTCCAGCCGGTATCTGTCCCGTAGGATAGAATGTAGTTTAAGAAAACACCAGTACTCGTAAAGCAAAGAAAGGTCCTTTATGGAAATACGGAAAATGTCGGATTGTAAACTTAGCCCTTTAACCAGCATTAAATAATACTTATATACCTCCCGGTATCCCGGAGCCATTTGCAAAACCAAGAAGAGATTATCTATGCGGTTTAAATCCCCTACCTCCCCCAAACAGCTAAACCTCTTCATTCTATGTAGCCTGTTCCACATTGAATCAGTGAGCTTAACAATTCGCTGGTCAAAGGCACTTGAACCACCGAATGTACTGCGATAAACCCTTTGAAAGTGAAGCAATTTATTTTGGATAGAGATAATGACCCATTTAACAAAACGGTTTTCAAAGGTATTAAAGTCAACTCTTTTCCTGGTCTCCAGGATTTTGGCAGGCAAATAAGTGGTCTTGCCCACTGTTATTCCCCTTGTACTTGGCTCCAGATAAGATTGCTTTTTCATTAACCACTTCAAAGAACTGCGGTCAATTCGCCTGGCCTTTTCTGGTTTTGTGATCCTTCTTTCATTAACTACCACGTGATGAGGATAATCCTCAATACGTTTTAAGGCCTGATAAAAATTATCAAAACAATATCGAATAATGCTAAAAAACTCATTAAGGCTGGGTTTGGTGCCCGGAGAGAGCTGGGCCGAAAGGTAAGTACGCCGGAGAAAGTCAAAGGCCAGGTTATATAACTCGGCACTAACTTCGGTGATGAGCTGGAAATAATCACTGCGGTATTCGATCTTGGCGGGAAAAACTTCAATGTCAACAGATAATAGCCGTTTTGAGTTCTGCCAGATTTCTAAACAAGATAGGCCAATATCATTTCTAAAGTTAACATTTCCCGTCATTACATTGGAACGCCCTACATACGTCACTGCCTCACGGATGTATTTATTATCGTGAAAAAACCGCAACCCATCCCGGGTCTTATCTTCAATAATCACTTCATAAGTCTGGTTTTCATAAAAACAGGGGAAGTACCTTTCCCCAGAAACGTATGGCCTGGAGTGCCCTTCCTCAAAGGGGTCAAAAACCCAAGCCTGAAAGCGCTGGTGACAGAAAATACTCAGCTCGGCTCTTACCCATTCCCCGGTATCTATGTGGTGTATATCTAAAGCGTCAACCGTGGGGTGAATGGGGTTTCCTTTAATAGTAAGAACAAAATCTTCTGTATCAACCAGTAACAACTCATATTGGCTAGGCCCAGAAAGATGTAAACCCATCATCCTCGTACCTCCCTAACATATAAGCTATCTTTTGGGCACTTCTGGGCCATGCTAATGATTGATTAGTTTCTAATATACCTTCTGCTTTCTCAGCGGCTCCTTCAAAGCTGTCCAAAGAAGCATCAGTGCATAGTCTAAAAAGGTCTATTAGCATTTGGTAGATGTTACGTGAACTCCCTTGGACCCGCGGCAGAATCTTTTGCAAAAGCTGCCAATCAAAGGCCGTATTTTTATCCATCAATCCAAAGTCGTGATTATAAATCATATAAAAGGTTATTTCATCACGTACCCGGTATCCAACTTGCAAATTGGCTAACTGCAAAGAATCATTTACCTTCTTTAAATCGGCCACTACTTCATCAACTATATCTTTCTTTTCCGGCAGGCAGTCTTTTAACAAGCAGTAACTGCTTTTTAGAAAGTTATTGTTAATAAACTCTTTGTCTGCTTTGCCGGTATCCCCTTCCTGCAGTCCACCATAGTTGTCCAAATTAATTTCAACAAATTCAATGGTATTGGCCCTGTCCAAAACCTTCTTACTAAAGGGATGCGTCGTTTCATCCATATTAACGGTACCAACAATGTACAGATTGTCGGAAATATACAGGTCACAAAACTCCTCCCGGTCTTCCTGAAAGGTAAAGTCAGTGTCCCGGAAAATCTTATTGGTTCGTATTTCCTCCCCGTACTGCCGCCTGGTTTCCAAAAGACTCAAAAAATCACTCAAATAATACTCAACCCGGGCCAGGTTCATCTCATCCAAACAAACAAAATAGGGATGGCTCAAATCTTTATTGGCGCGCTGTATCACCCGGGTAAAAACCCCCGGCTGAAATTTGCCCTCTAAATTCCTATACCCCAGAAGGTCGGAACCATCATTCCAGTCAGGTCTAACGGGAATCAGCTCAAATCTACCATTTTCACTGGTTGCACCCACAGCCTCTGCAAATAACTCAATTAGCTTTGTTTTTCCCGTACCGGAAATACCGGCAAGAATAACAAAAGGCTTTGTCTTCAAACTTAGAAAGAAATTAAAGAGCAGGTACTCGTCAAAATCAAAACCCTTGGCTTGTATGTATTTATAAATACCGGCGACTCTATCATAATAATTACCCGGTGAGTTATGGGACAATGTTATTACTTCAAAACCCCTTCTACGCAAATAGGAATTAGATTGATCTCCGCCGCTGAAATCACTTACCGGAACCCCAGTGGCAATGCTAATAATCTCTTTAGGGGGATAAAGCCGCCCCTTATAAGATAGAGCATACTTTTGACTTTTTTTCTTTTCCCAACCCTGCCATTCTGTAAGCGATCGTTGAGTGCTATCAAATATTTGCAAGGCTTTTAAAATCTCTTCTGGAGTAACATCTGGAAGAGCCATATTAACATCCTCTTTACGAATTAGAATAAAATAGTGCCCGCCGGTTTCATCTATTCCCAACTCTTGGAATGAATACCTTCCGGTATAATGAAAAAGTTCACCTTTCTTGTGCCTGGCAAAAACGTGGACGGGATAACCCTTTTCACCGGAATCGATTATAGACTTATTGCTGGGCAAATCCGGATTATAGCTCCTTTGACCGGTTTGCCTGTCCGTTCTGCCTTCCAGGTAATATTTAAGCTTACTTTTATCATCCGCAAGCCATTCATTAGAGTAGTGTTCTCCACCAATGGTGCAGAGCACAACTACACATTTAAGGCCGTTCTTATCCACCGGGTGGATACCTTTCACCCGGTTATGCCCGGACAACTGGGCAACATCGGTGGCATTCACCGCAGTTCCCAAAGGAAGGTTTTCCAGCTCTTCTAATGTCAATGGGCTCGGATCAAAATCCTTATAGTAATGATAAAGATGCTCGTAGGCTAGATTTCTCACCTGTTCCTTTATGTTTTCTTCCTCTAATTCCTCATTTACATCATCCTTAAAGCTTAGCTCTCCCTTATCAGCATCATATATTATGTAATCACTCAATTTATCTAGTGGCATAGTTACCATTAAGTTTCTAATCTGCGAATCACTCATGGATGAGACAGAAGCCATCTTTTGACCTGTTTTTTCAGGCTTTTTCCCGTATTGCTTTCGCCTACTATAAAATTCTCTGAAGTATTTTACTGCTTCATAAATTGCAACTTTCCCCATTTCACCCGAGAGATCAAGCATGGCCAGTACAGTGACCATCATGTAAGAAGCTTGCCTGCGCCTAAATTTTCCCTGAAGTTCCTCGAGAATCCCCATGTTTATAACCTCTCCTGCATGTATTAACAAAAAAGTACTTTTTCTTCAACATTTTCTATTCTCCGCTAGATGGTGCCATTTCCTGCAAGGGAAACCAGGGGGAACATCCCCCCTGGTCGCGACGATTCTCCTTTTTAAAAAGGTAGGTAGAAACGTTACCGGTATCCGCTCCTGCAAATATGTTCGCCGTTCCGTACTTTTTGGAGCAATAGATTTATCCACTTCTCATCAGCCCTATCCGGCCTGACATCCACAGTCTGCCACCTCCTAATTAACTGCATCTGCGGGTGTCTTAACAGCAGATCATCTGAAGATTGCTCATCGTAACAGTTAAACAGCCTTCCGTTCCTCATTTCCTCCTTATCCCCATATTTAAATGAGGCGTACAATACGCCACAAGCCTTTAAAGACCCGGTTAACCTCCGGAGCACCTCATCTATTTCTTTTCTACCAACATGCAAAAGAGAAGCACATGCCCAAATCCCGTCAAATTGTTCTTCGAAATTAATCTCCTGAAATCTTAGGTTTAAAACATCTCTGTTAATTAGGCCGGCAGCTAATTTGACAAGTTCGTCGCAGGCATCAAAGGCGGTAACCTCGTAGCCATGTTCCAGAAAATACAGGCTGTCCCTGCCTGAACCACAGCCTGCATCAAGAATATGCCCGCCTTCATTTACTAATTCAAGAAACGGCTTGTAGATGTCTGTCATGTCCAGGTTAACTGTATTATTGAAAAATGTAGAGGCATTTTCCTTATAATACTGATCCGTTGTCATGAATAGCTACCCTTCCCAGTAATTACATTGTCTAAGTGTCGTTAAAAACCATGTTCTCATCACAACGCGAAAAAATCCTTCCTTTAATGCCATGCTTTTTTATACAGGCATTTATATTTTAGCCTGCATATCGCTCTCTGCTTATAACTTTAGGAAGAGGGATCTGTAAATTATAAAATTACGGACTTTATTCAAATACATCATCTATTAGTTTATCTATCTTTTTTTTGTTGCTCTCAGAGGCCTGCCTGTCAATTTCCATGGTCACTTTCACAACATCCCCCTCTTTAGCTTCCTCGGGTAAAAGGGGTTTGGGAATATTAAAGGTTGATCCATTATATTCCACCACAGCCCACTGACCCTCAAAACGATCGATCACAAGCATTTTATCACCTCGGAAATCTGGAATAGTACATTCGAAAAATCTCAAAGCCTTGAAAGTACAGGCTTTATTTTTTTGCCATTTTTCGCTTCACCTCAAAAACCCCTTGATTTTATATTGTGGTCAAATTTCTTAATATAGCT
>JAALLO010000155.1_pt1 | contig 18229 bp, 18 predicted proteins | sample 7245941 | NCBI WGS metagenome assembly JAALLO01 (sample SAMN13049198, study PRJNA578106) | oil field metagenome | isolation source: filtered produced water from oil reservoir A2 | place: USA:offshore Texas | collected 2016 | reverse complement strand
ATCTCGCCTGTTGAAGCCGTTATAAGCTCGGCCCAGCTGGCTTTGATACCTGCCTTCTTTGCAACATCCCTGTACAGTGCCCAGTAGGGATGCTCCTCTATGTTATCTACTATTATCCTTTCTCCCATATACAGGGCAGTACCACCGGAGCAGACCCCATAGCCAATTTCAAGACCTTCCATTGCCTCTTTGTAGGATGAAGGAAGGTTTGGTGCTATAACCCGACAGATATGTTGCTTCTTTCTATCAAGTAGCATAACAGCACATGTCAGACCCGGGCGGACCCTTTCAGCATTAGTTATGAGAAGTCCCAGAACATCCCCGAGGGAGATCTCGGTAAGCGGTTTTCCGTCATTGGAATTGCGCTGGTCTGTTATCATCTCATGATGTTTGCGTTCGGTTATATCCAGAATGGTGCCTTCAAGATATACGCTTTTGTCATCGTATGTCTTTATACGTACCCTGTCCTCAATATAGCGTATCTCTCCGAAACGGGTCATAATCCTGTATTCCTGGACAAATTCGCTGAGTTGTTTGTTCAGGTACTTGAAGGATTTCAGAACAACCTTCCGGTCTTCAGGATGTATCAGATCAGGGTATGTAACTTCCCCTGAATAGAAATCCTCGGGCGTATATCCGAATTGCCATATATTGTTGGACACGTACTTAACAGGAAAATCTTTTTCGACCTTCCTTGAAATGACAATAATAGGACTATTATTGATTATTGATTCCATGCTGATCTGTGGGTGTGCTTGTTCAGTCATGTTTTTGCCAGTTTGTGATTTATTTCAGGGTCTGTTTAAAAGATAGCTACAGTAAATTACGGGGATTGTACTGCAGATATTCCTTCGACAGAAATCGGCCTGATCTGTTTGTAATTTATGGCTTTCACAGGACATGCTCCAACGCATCTCTTGCAGCTCATACCAAGACATAGATGTGCGGTGTAATCAACGTATATATCACCGTTTTTCGGAACTACCCGAAGTGCGTTCTCGGGACATTCACGCTCGCATATCCTGCACTGCATGCATCCTTTTGATTTTTCTTCTATGATCATGTCAAGGTCTTTTATGATGCTGATTCCTTCATATCCAGTGTCCTCGATATCCCTGCTAACTTTGCGTTCTATAAATGGCGGTTCTGTGATGTCCGGAAGACCCGGCATTCCATATGATTCAAGGAAGAAATTATACATTTCATCCTGCATTCCCTCGGTCCAGTAAGCAAGTTCGCATGCATAGATATTCTTGAATGTCTCGTTGGAAGCCAGCATTATATGGTCTGCCTTTATTCTCTCTGCGAGGTCCTCTATCTCTCTGAGCTCATACTTTCCGAGAATGATATCCCTGGCCAGTCCGAGGGAAGTGTTTCCAAACTGAACTATCTTCTTAGAGAATATCGGGGTAAGGCCGATCTTCCTCCCCTTTTCCGCATCAACGTAAGTACCAGATGCTCCTGACATATACATACATGTCAGATCTTCGTATTCTACACCTGATTCAATTAACAATGTAAGGTGTGCAGCTCTGATGGCACCAATGGCTTTTCCTGCCTCTGCGATATCCCTGTTGGTCAGGCAGATATCTTCTCCGAGAATCAGTCTTCCGTTCGGTAACTCAGGCATTTGGCTGATAAGTCCCGTACTGACAGCCAGTGAAACTGCAGATATCACACCGGTTCCGGTGATACCGCGGGCTTTTACATCTCCCTTTTCTATGATGTCACCTGTTACCGGATCTATCAGATCACCTTTTCCGGCTCCCATATTCTCATCAAGAACGCTTATCCTCCAGTAACCATTTTCCTCATTGACATCGGAGATAGCACCCGGACTTGCAAGCATACCACATTTGATACCCTGTCCTTCAATGGCAGGCCCCGCTGCCGCACTGCAGGTAACTATTCTGTCACCAACTTTCAGTGCCATTTCGGCGTTGGTACCGTAATCTGTAACAATGGAGACCTCTTCCTGCTCAATGAAGTCCGTCTTGACCATCATTGCAAGGGCATCTGCGCCGATTTCATGTTCGATCGACGGAAGTACAATGATCTCACACTCGTCCAGACCTGAATCAATGCCAAAGATCTCATAACCCTTGTAGATCTCCAGTCCCCTTTTGACATTTTCAATTCCAAGCCTTTTCTGCATGTTCTTGCCTGCATATGCCAGGTCTCTTATCTCTATATTCTGGAAAAGGGAAAGCTGTATAGGGTTTCCGCATACGGCTATTTTGCTGATCATGCTGAGAGGAATATGTAGTTCATCAAACATCTTGCGGATAGTATGGGTGATTATCTCATGCGCACTGTCCTCTCCCACCTGAATTGCAAAACCCAGATGATCGATCACATTTCCTCCGGGAAGAGGGTGCTTCATTGTCATTACTGTCTTGATAGCGTTTCCCGTTTCAAGTTTTAAAAGTTGCAGACGAAATCCACTTGTTCCCAGATCCAATGCAATTCCGTACAAGTAATATCCTCCATAAGTTACGTGTAATCTAATTATTGACGGCTGGCAAGCCTCGAATTATTCAATATAGGAAATCTGTGGGATAAGTATAAATAACGAATTAGAACAAAAAATAAGAGGCTGCGATATAATCGATGCATGTATTCAAAGTAATACAATTGATAAAACAATGCTTGGCAATAATAATAATGCAATTGATTAAATCGAAGCTATTTCTCTACATTTTATATCCAAAAAATTCTAATGTACTCTGCAGGGTCGAGTTTGTGGAGAGACCCTGCAAAGTAAAGTAGATCAATATGAAAATATGGCACAGAAATGATGAAAAATGTTATTTCTGAAAGTTGAATTGAATGTTGGAGGTAGATTTTAGACCCATATCTGTGCGATCATATTCAGCATCTACTTTTCCCTTTCCCTAAGGCAAGGGGCAGTGGTCACTATTTTGTCAAACCATATATAATAACCCGAAGTAATTTGTCAATAAGCTTAATATTAGCAACTTGATGTGTCGAAATCAAATTATGGATTTTGAGAAAAGGGAAAATAGAATCTTAAGCTTGCAGACAGACAAGGGCTGCAGAGTAATTAACGTCTTTGATTGTATCAAGAGTATGAATCAGTCAATGAACAATTTATCGCTTACCAATAATCTATATAGTAAATGGAAGAACAGGTATAAAAATATTTATTGTACCTCTTCTGCAAACTGTTTATAATGCATGAAGAATTCACGACCCCATTCCCGTGCACTTTCTTCAAAGCTGATTACTTTTTTATGGTCAAAGAATCCTTTTTTATTGAAAAAAGAGAGCAATAGAAGATTATCTGTAACAGATATAGCGCCTGGAGTAATTATATTTTCATCACAGATGTATAAATGTGAATTCTGCGACTCCATAATAGCGTCGTATTGACAGGTATATTCATCTCTTAAACGCTCATAGACAGGCTTTGTCAGTATAAGATTGTAATTAACTTCCTTTTTCGCCAGTTCAGAATAGTTATTCGGACAGGTAGGACAGAAATATGAATAAAAGGTACATACGTTCTTTGTCTGCTTGAGACTTGTGAGTAGTTCTTTCGGTGGCTCGAAAAGGTGGTTAAGGTCTGGTTCATGTATGATGACCTCTCCGAGATCACCTATCCTGTCCAGCAGATTTTCAGGCACTGCGGCAAGGTCCCTGCTGTCCCAGAACTCTTTGTTTCCCTCGACTACATTTAATGTTTCAATCAGAGGTTTTATTTTTTTCAAAACAATCTGGCCTATATATGTAAGCCTGTACTCGTCATCCTCCTGTTCGATCAGACCCTGCTCAAGAAGTATTTTTACCTGGGCCATGATCGCACTTGTCGTACCGTTGATAGACTGCTTTATTTCATCAATTGTTGCCGGCCCGTTCAGTAACATAATAAGGGTATTTTTCCTTTTTTCCGACAGGAATACAGTGCTAATCAATTCGGTTTTCATGGTAGGATCACTTACCTTCTCCTTGATACTATTCATTTGTTTTTACTGATGAACCAATTGTGTCTCACAGTCTGCATTGAATTTCTATCATTGCAAAATCCATGAGAACTGTAATATTATTGTCCGGGTCTTTCCCCGAAAGTATCATGGTACCTTTTAACAATGGATTCAATGTAATTGGATGTTGTCCTGGTAGCCCTTTTGGACATATGGTTCCTTAAAGGGAATTCGGTATGACAGTGTGTGCATCTGGCAAGTTCACATCCCCTGACCAAACTCGGACATCCTGCACAGAGTTTTGCTCTTGAATAGAACAGATTGAATGATCTGCCACATTCCGGGCAAAGCAGCACTTTATTTGCATCATAAAAGCTCTTGTTCACCCCTCTACGTTGAAGCTCAGAAGAATACCTTTCATTGCGTGTTAGATCATCAACATATCTTTTTTCATATGACATATCTGTTCACCTTTCTGATTACTGATATTAGGTTTAGGTTTGGGTATATATATAACGAATTATTGTGAGAAATCAACAAATAAAAGGAAATCTTCGGCTGGAAGAAAAACAATGGCTTTGATATTATCAATGCTATCTATCCAGAGCCAGGCTTAGATATAACTGTCTAATGTGTTCATATTCCTTTTCAGAAAAGACAGGAAAATCTGTACTCAAAAATGATCTTCTACCTGCAATCTTCTTCTTTTCCGCGGGTATGATCAATGCAATATGTACAGTATAATTATAGTCGAGGGACAATGGCATTTGAAAAATTGTTCGAACAGGACCACATTGGCGACTGCAAACTGAAAAACAGGATCATCATGGCTCCTGTTGGCAACATTAATATGGCTGATCCTTCCGGTCGTCCCATGAATAAGATGATCGATTATTTCATTGAGAGAGCAAAGGGTGGCACAGGTCTTCTGATAACCGGTCTGGTGCCTGTTTCTTATGGTATCGATCCTACAATATCAGAGGAAAATGGTACAACTTATTTTCCCCGCATAGACGGCTCCTCAAGAACCCGTCTCAGTGGCTGGAGAGATCTGACAGCCGGGGTCAAACCCTATGGCTCAAAGATATTCATCCAGTTATCAGCTGGTCTCGGGAGGGTGGGATCTCCTGAGCCTGCTTTGAAAGGAAAGATTCTGAGATCATCTTCATGGAACAGTAATTTCTACATTCCTCAGGTTCCTCATTTGCCCCTTTCAGACCGCAAGATAAAGAAGATCGTAAAGATGCTCGGACAGAGTGCAGCCAATGCAAAGTTATCCGGTTTTGATGGCATCCACTTGCACGGTCATGAAGGATACCTTATGGATCAGCTTACTTCTGCACCCTGGAATAGGAGAAGATTTGGCAGATACAAAAATAAGTTCCAGTTCGGGATCGATGTTGTCAGGGAAATTAAAAAACGCTGTGGAGAAGATTTTCCCGTTATATACAGGCTTGACCTGACCCAGGCACTGCAGGAAAGTTACGGGGAAACCATATTTAAAAAACAGTTTCGTGGAAAAGAGAGGACCATTGAAGAAGGCTTACGGTTCTGCACTGCTCTGTACGAGGCTGGCGTGGATGCATTTGATGTTGACAAAGGCTGTTACGATAACTGGTTCTGGCCACACCCTCCGTCTTATTTCGATGATGCTGTCTATGTCAGGGAAATTGCCGGTAGATTGAAGGACCATTTCAGGGAGAATGATATACCTGCAAAGGTAATAGCTGTCGGTAAACTTGGAAAACCAGAGGTTGCCGAAGAAGTGCTCAAAAACGGCTGGGCTGATTTTGTAATGCTTGGAAGGCCCCTGTTAGCCGATCCTTACTGGCCGGCGAAGGTCAAGGAAAACAGAAGCCTGGAAATAATCCATTGTATTGGTGATCATGAAGGCTGTATAGAATCCTTCAAGAAAGGGGGTCATCCATGCTGCTCGGTGAACCCTTACACAGGCTTTGAGGATACTAAAAGACTGGTCCGCTCAGATAAAATAAAGAAAGTCGCCATAGTTGGTGCGGGTCCCGCAGGCTGTGAAGCAGCAATCACGGCACACAAAAGAGGCCACCATGTAACCCTTTTTGAGAAAACGGACCGGATTGGCGGACAACTATGTCTTGCTGCTAAAATGGCAATAAAGCATGATGTTGAAAGATATCTGGATAATTTCCGCCACAGGCTTACTATTCTTCAAAGTGAAGGTCTGAAAATCGAGTTTAATAAGACCATAGGGATGGATGATATCAAAGACAGTTTTGATGTGATCATCTGCTCCAACGGACTCAAAACCGATATGCCTGCCATAAAAGGCCTGGACAGGATCAGGCACGCTGAAGCAAGGGAGTTCCTGCAAAAGGATATGCAAGTACCGGAGGACTGCGAAAATATCCTTGTGGTCGGGGGTGGAACACTGGGTTGCGAGATTGCCTATACCCTGGCATATGAAAAGGGACTCAATGTGACGCTGGTGGGAAGGAATAAGGAACTGATGCCTGAAAGTGTACTTGCCAACAGGGCCCAGATGCTCTGGATGATGATGGGAAGAGGCTCCCCCTCGGGAAAGAGAGCAGATTCATTGAAAAAACCTGTCATGGTCTACAACGCCTCAAAAGTAGTGGCTTTTACTGAAGGAAAAGCTCGTTTGCTGGCCAACAGGAACAGAAAAGACCCCTTTACTCCCTGGAGGGACCTGATCCCGGAGAATGTGAATAATCCTTTTGAAAAGAAGCTCGATCCTGATAATGTGGAAGAAATAACGATTGATGCTGATCTTGTTATTTTTGCCGTGGGCGGGCAGGCGGATGATACACTATATTATACGTTGCTGGAGTCAAAGGCTGCAAAAGAGATTTACTGTGTGGGTGATGCCAGTAATCCTGGCAGGGTCTGGGAAGCGATAAATAGTGCGAATGAAATAGCAAGGAATATCTGATCCGCCCATTTTCGGCAGGATACAGCAACGATTCTTTTCTCTATCCTGCTGAAATTCAAGCTTTTGATATAATCAAAGCCTTTCTTTTTCTCTTTACCGGAGTTTTCCCGCAGGCCATAAATCCGGAATATCTGATTTTCAATATCCATATTCTGAACAGGGAATATCTTATTGATAATATGTGTACCATTGATTAATTACCATAAGTTATTATTTATATTCATATCAGGTAATGGTAAATTGTCAATCATTGCAGATATCCAGATCTGTTCAGTTGACTAAAAAAATCACAGTCGGACCAACGGGAAAGAATGCAGGAAACGAAAATTAAGTTCTTGAACGTTGCTAACAAAAACTAGGAGGCATTCTATGGAAGAAAATGAGATCATCAAAGGACTGACAGAAGCAGTAGTTAACGGAAAGAAAGACGATGCAGCGGAATTATCACAAAAGGCGCTGGACGAGGGTGTTGACCCGTATATCGCTGTAATAGACGGTCTTGCAAAGGGTATGGAGATCATGAGTGAAAGATACGAACAGAAGAAGGTATTCATGCCACATCTCCTGATGGCTTCCAATGCGATGTATGGAGGAATGGACGTACTTATCCCTCATATCAAGACAGAAGGCTCCGGTAAGAGGAAGGTCCTGGTAATCGGTAGTGCAGAAGGAGATGTACACGACATAGGCAAGAACCTTGTCAAGACCATGATGAGTGCTGTAGGATTTGAAGCTATAGACCTTGGTAAAGACGTACCTATCGAGACTTTTGTAAACGCAGTTGCTGAGAACAAGGCGGATGTCGTATCAGTTAGTACACTTATGACATCAACAATGGACAACATGGCAAGTGTTGTAAGCGGTATCCAGAGCAAGGGAATCAGGGACAAGGTCAAGGTCATTGTCGGTGGAGCACCAATAACTGCAGACTTTGCAGAAGAGATCGGAGCAGATGCAACAAAGACCGATGCCATGGAAGCTGCAAGATGGGCAAAGGAAGCTGCTGAAACGCTTGATGCCGGCAGATGGGATTAATTAAAATGAAGATCTGCTGAAGACCCGTTATATGGATCACTGCTGTTCGTGCCATCATAGAAACCCGTCCAGCAGTAAGAACAGCAGTTATAACGGGTCTTTTGCAGAACTGGTGACCGGGACCACCTCAGATCAACAGGGAGGAATCTGAACTGTCACCCCGGTCCCGGTCACCTTATATCACCTTTATCAAAAAAATTTAATTTATTGCAGGAGTTCACTTCAATGGATGAATATACACCTAAAGAGAGACTGGCACGTGCATTAAAAGGAGAGTCAGTTGACAGAATGCCAGCAATCTCAGTTACGCAGACAGGAACTGTTGAACAGATGGAAGCCTGTGGTGCATTCTGGCCGGAAGCAAACGATGACGCAGAAACCATGGCAAAGCTTGCCGAAGCAGGCCACACCGTTGTTGGCTTTGAAGCGGTACGCGTACCATTCGATATCAGTGCGGAAGCTGAATTTTTCGGATGTGGCATCAAGGAAGGCACAAAAGAACAACAGCCATCAGTCAGCAGTCATTGTGTAAAGGATATTTCCGATGTTGAGAAACTTAAGGACTTTGACCTGAGTGAGGGCAGAGTAGCCAAGGTATGCGATTCTATAAAGATCCTTGCAGACAAGTACGGAGACGAACTTCCTATCATGGCAAGTATGCTTGGTCCTTTCTCCCTCGCGCAGCACATGAACGGTGATGACTGGTTCATGGCGATCATGACAGACGAGGAATTCGCAACTGCACTTATGGACCTTGCAACGGAGTTCAATGTCCGGTACGCAAAAAAGATGGCCGAGAACGGTGCAGACACAATGGTCATCATCGATCCCACAGCAAGTGCAATGCTCATTGGTGACGAGTACTACAAACAGTATGTTGTTCCGGCACACAAGAAAATAGTCGACGCAATGCACGAGGTCGATGTACCTGTCGTACTGCACATCTGCGGTGATACGACAATGAGCCTTGAACTTATGGAATCATCCGGTGTCGATGCGATCAGTGTAGACCAGAGTGTAGATGTAGCAACTGCAAAGGGCAAGGTTAACAACGCAGTTATCATCGGAAATCTGGATCCTGTTGCAACACTCTGGAAGGGAACCCCTGAATCCATCAAAGAAGCCTCACAGAAGGCCCTTGATGCAGGTGCTGACCTTCTTGCACCGGGATGCGGTATAGTCAGCAAGACACCAAATGCCAATCTTCAGGCAATGGTGGAGATGGCAAAGAGCCACAAATATTAAATTCAAAGATAATTTCTCCAGATAGTTATCTTTCATGTTCAGATCACCTTCTGTCGGAGAAATTAATACTTTGGTATGGTGGAACCTGGATAACTAGATACAGGTTTTATCTGGAAATCTACCTCCACACTTCCCTAGCCAGTGAAAATTTCACTGGCACTTTTTATTTTTTGAGGCAAGCCCCGTAAAACCCTGAAATAGTGATCCGGTCTGCAAATTCAACCTGCAGGAATGAAAATAAAGTGATAACATGATATCTCAGCTAAGAGTGTTTTTAGGTAACAGGAATACTCAGAATCCAAATTCATTCAATTACATGAAACAATCACTTGAAGAGAAAAGCAGGATTCTTCTTAATACTCCACATTATTTTTTCATTTTCATGCTTTCTGTGATCTTCGGTGTCCTTGTATATTACAGGATCACCGTCGATGAGATCATACCGACAATAGTACTTTCCCTGTTATGGATACTTTTCTGGAAGAACAGTGAACAGAAGGGCAGGATTTTCCTCGTCGTAGCATCGGTGTTCGGATACGTACATGAGCTACTTGGGGTAAGATACGGATATTTCACATATCTCGGAGGATTCATTGGCGGCTCTCCCATATGGCTGATTCCGGGATACGGAACAATATTCTGGTCGTCATATAATCTCTGGAAGAGATTTGAGGAAAGATATTCCCGGAATGAGTGGTTCAATCTTACCAGCTACTTCATTGCCATTAGCCTTGCTGCATTGTTTGTCGTTGATTATCTGATATTTGATATGTCCGTGAATCCCGCAGGCATACTGATAAAGTTCACATTAGCTTTCATGCTTTTCAGGACATTTGAAGGTGTAAGGCTTGCCTATTTCGTGGCCTTCTTCACGGTACTTACGGAATTTACAGGCGAGATGCTTGGTACATGGTACCATCCGGATTTCTCGCTGCTGTCCCTTATGGCAGGCTATGTGTTCCTGCTATGGGTATGTCTCACACTAAACGACTTTACAAAAGGAAAGATCCCCCGGGTCGGAAGAGAAGCAGTAGCTGCCGTTGTCCTGACGACTTTCTACATATTCCTGTTACTCGGTATAATCTCAGTATAAAATAAAAAACAAAGAAGTTGATAGTTTCGATGCAGCCGGATATTGAAACAGTATTCAGGATCCAGAAGGAGAATTGTCCAGTACTCGCACTGACGGATGCGAAGGAAAGGTTGGAACGCCTGCTTCGTATCGATAGTTATCTCCGGGACGAGGGGAATCTGGAAGAGTTGTTCGAAGCTCTGTACAAAGACCTGCGCAAACCGGAAGTAGAGGTCATATCAACCGAGGTCGGTGTGGTTCAGTCACAGATCTCCTATCTGAAAAAGAATCTGAAACGCTGGACCCGGGACCATAAGGTTTCCACACCTCTTCCACTTGCAGGAACAAGATCTCACATTCGCTATGAACCCAAGGGAGTTGTACTTATTATGTCTCCGTGGAATTTTCCCCTCAATCTCTCCCTTGTTCCTCTTGTCCATGCAATTGCAGCAGGTAATGCGGTAATACTGAAACCCAGTGAGATATCCTCACACACTTCAGCTTTTATCAAAAAAATGATTGGCAGGCTCTTTGACTGGAAAGAGGTTGCTGTTATCGAAGGTGATGCGTCGGTTGCTTCGAGATTGCTGGATATGCCGTTCAACCATATCTTTTTCACCGGCAGTCCGAAGGTCGGAAAGATCGTGATGGCCAGAGCCGCAGAACATCTTAGCAGCGTTACCCTGGAGCTTGGAGGAAAATCACCGGCAATCGTGGATGAAACCGTGAATGTACAGAAGATCGCAAGACGCCTTGCCTGGGCCAAGTCGATAAACAGCGGTCAGACATGTGTTACTCCGGACTATCTTATCATTCATGAATCGGTGAAGGAGTCGTTTGTTGCGGAGTTCAACTCGGCGGTAAAAGATTTCTATGACCGGCATGACGAAGGTATGGAACAGTCACCTGACTACTGCAGAATCATAAGTGATTACCATTTCAGGCGGTTGTTATCCCTGTATGAGAATGCTCTTGCAAAAGGTGCCTGTGTGCTGACAGGTGGCAATTTTAATGAAAACTGTCGTTTCATAGAGCCAACTATCATTGACAATATTTCGGAAGAAATGGACATTATGCAGGAAGAGATCTTCGGGCCCTTACTTCCTGTAATCACTTATAAGAACAGGTCTGAGGTAAACCAGATAATCAGTCGTAATCCGAATCCGCTGATGCTCTACATAGCCAGCGGTAACAAAGATAATATGCGTTATTTCATGGACTGGAACCCTTCAGGGGGTACTGTGATCAATGATTACATGCTTGGCTACAGCAACCCCGAACTACCATTCGGAGGTAACAACAACAGCGGCATGGGAAGATCACTGGGCTTCCACTGTTTTATGGAGTTTTCCAATAAAAGGAGTATCATCCATCGTAAATGGGGTTCTTTAGGGCTGATCTATCCACCCTACAACGAGCGCATCAAAAGACTGGTACAAATGATGTACAGGTGGGTGTAAACATGCCCGACAATAATCCTTCAAATTGCCACATTGATTCATGCAGAAAAAGTGTTCTAATTACCGGAGGAGCAGGCGGTATAGGACGGGAGCTGGCAGAACTTTTTGTACGAGACGCTTACGATATCATTTTAGTTGACAGGGATATCAGGGAGCTTGAAAATGCAAGGAATTCACTCAGTATCATCAATCCGGATGTACGCATTTTAGTGATGGAGCAGGATCTTTGTATTTCTAAGGCTGCCGACCAGGTCTATGAATTCACCCGAAAACATGGTCCTCAGGTCGATGTGCTTGTGAACTGTGCGGGTTTTGGTACATATGGTTTTGTCAATGATATCGACCAGGACAGAGAACTCGATATGCTGCAACTTCATATACTGACACTGTACAGGCTGACACGCCTTTACCTGAAAGACATGATCGAACGTGATGAAGGACAGGTCATTAATTTCTCTTCCATATCGGCTTTCCAGCCAAATCCCTTTTTTGCCACTTATGGTGCCAGCAAGAGTTTTGTATTGCAGTTTAGCAGGGCTTTGAATTTCGAACTGCGGGAGAAGAGAACTAATGTGAAGGTTCTGGCTGTCTGTCCCACGGCAGTTAAAGGGACCGGATTCCAGTCATCAGCCGGTATGGAGAGAACAAGGACCTTCAACTCATGGATGGCTGTCACGGCAGGTGAGGTTGCCCGTGATACATACAGGGCGATGCAATCAGGTAAGGATCTTGTGATTCCGGGCAGGGGATTTGGTCTGCTGCATTCACTGATAAGACGGCTGCCTGCAGGTTTGCTTATGAGGATATCACGATCACAGTTAAGAGAGGTCAGGGAAACCGGGCTAAAAAATGTGTCCGGCTCTTCTGTAGAAGAAAGAATGTAAGTTGATATGTAGAGGTGCTAAAATGGATATTGTTTGTAATGATAGGAAAGGCTGCGACATCTGCGACATAAAAACCAGCTCAAACTCCGATGCTTCTGTCCCTGGGACAGAGAACAGGACCGATTGTCTGGTATGCGGGGTCGAGGTGGAATATCTGGATGAGGCAATAAGCGGGACATGCTATTATTGCGGGGTCGGGGAGGAAACATATTTTGTTTGCAGGAACGGTCACTATGTCTGCAACAGATGCCACTCAAAAGAAGCAATCGCTGTAATTGAAAACATCTGCTTGAGCAGCGAGGGTAATAATCCGCTTGCTATAGCGGAGAAGATTATGGAACATCCGGCTATTCACATGCACGGACCGGAACACCATGCTCTCGTACCCGCCGTACTCGTGGCAGCCTACAAAAACCACAGGGGACTGAAAAAGGAAACCGCTGTCCTTGAAGCCATCAAACGCGGAAGGACCGTCCCCGGAGGATACTGCGGACTCTACGGTGCCTGCGGTGCGGGAATAGGAGTGGGTATTGCCGTAAGTGTCCTGCTCAAAGCCACGCCCCTGACACCCTCCGAACGTTCGGAAGCCAACCTTGCAACCTCGAAGACCCTGGTCTCAATTGCTGCTGCCGGCGGAGCCCGATGCTGCAAGAAGGCAACCCGCCTGGCTCTGGAAGACGGGATGAAGTACCTTTCCGACAGGTTTGACCTTGACTGGTATGAAAGGGGTGACCTTTCAGTTGAGTGTGACTATACTCAAGTCAACAGGGAATGCGATAGCAATTGCAGGTACAGGAATGATGGTTGATTTTTTATTTATTTTCAAAGAATTCATTTTGCTATTTTTCTAAATTCATGACTGATATTAAAATTGCTTGAACGAAAAAAAGTAATAAAACGCAACGAAATTACATGAAAAAACATTTCTCAATGAATTTCTCATAGTCAGTAAAATTCAAATGTATATTTATTAACGTTCAGTTGTTGCGAAATTATTAAGATTATTTCTAAAGGATTAACTCAAAATAGTTTAAGGCTAGTTTTAGAATGCTAGTCTTACTTGTTAGATTTATAAAATTAATTTGTAAGCATTTCTTTAAGTATTACTTTTTAGGACCACCTCCTTTATCTCCACCACGCTGATTCTGAAGAAGGTCAACCGTAAAAGCATCTCCCTTAAAAGGTGTGCCATCATACAGCTTTCCAGTAATTTCGAAATCAACCTGACCAGTTCCTGAACTGGATGCATCTGCCAGATATTCCAAAACAGACATTCCATCTACCTGCCCTGAATAAAGCTCATCCCTATAGTACATTAATACTAATTTGTCATATTCCTGATTGATTTCAGGATTTGGTTTTACAGAAGTCAGAGTTCCCAGATTTGTACTACCCTGTGGCGTATCAATCAAGATATTTACCGAATCAGGATCTATATCCCTGATGTCGTATTCGGAACTCGTGTTCATTATTTCCACTGCAAAATATGGAGCTTTTGAGTTCAGCATCAAAGTATCAGGAGATATTATATAGTCTACATTTGCGTCAGCCGATGCTGAACCCGTAAATGCAACTATTGCAATAAATAAAACACCCAATACAAAACTTTGTTTGTTCATATTCTTACAAACCCCCCTTCCAACCATTGTTAATTTGGTTGGCAATAAAGGATATCAAGACCAAGATATTTATTTAAATTGAAACTCTTGTTCAAAAATATCCTGCATATAAAATAATTTTAAGTTTTATAGGATACTTGTCAATTTTTTCACCTCCTTCGTCCTGAAATTGAATTTATCACCACTCACAATCCTGTCCTTCATTGCTTTGAGCGTGCTTAGGTGCTTTAACTCCTATTCTCTTGCTTCCTTTGGAATCAGAGCCAGTATTTCTGCTTGATATCTATTTGGAACTTCCAAGCTTATGATTCATATACAGATAAATTGAGAAGCCTTTACATTACCTTCTCTTAATATCGATGTTATATCAATTTAGGTTGTTTTTTAACAAAATATTTATTGATATAAAGGAAATGAATTTTGTATGGTGAAAACACCAAAACCAAGTATGCAGTCATCCAGGGTTACGGAACGTATAAACGCAAAAGCATTTGAATTACTGGAGAAACACCCGGAAGGTCTGCGCTGGTCAGAATTGCTTTCAAAGATCAAGGAATCAGATCCCACTTTTCATCCAAAGACTGTGAACGGATGTATATGGAAACTTGTCGAAAATTTTCCTGACAGAGTTTACAAGCCATCGAAAGGACTTTTCCGTTTATTGAAATATAGATAGTCCCTCAAGAATCTCCTGCTTATTAATTGACTCCTGTCACTTCCTAACATCAAATGCCTGCTTTCTAATGTATATTTCTGAGAAACTCTGTTTCATCAACTTTCTTATAAGTAAAATAATAAATAATTCCTATAGAAAGCAAAGTATATTTAATAAAAGGAAAAGCCGGTACTATGCTTTCGAAATAAAATATAACGTCAAACAATTTAATAGGTCTGAAGGACATTAATTTAAAACTTTCATTAAATGAAGGTCGGTTTTATTGTTCTTCTTGCGTAGGGGGTAGAAACTATTAGAGGGGTTAAATTATCTTTGATTTTAGTGTGTGGATTAGTTTTTTTAATTGCTTGTATGCCTAATGCAATGGGTTGTTATCTGGACATTAAGCCAGGTTCCTGTCCGAATTCGATAAATGTGGACAGTAATGGAATAGTGACTATAGCCATACAGGACAGCTCGTGCTCACCTGATAATGTTGACATATATCTGGAACAAAAAGTCAATGGCACATACTACATTCTTGAAAAATATGAGGGAGTAGAGCCAGAAAGATATGAGTACTTTAGTGATTTTGTACTAAGTCCATGTCCGGGTACTACTACCTATACAGAGGATGTCTATGTGGTGAAATTCAGGACTCAGGATCTCTCAAGTGGACTGAATCTTGATAAGTATGTCGACGGTTATGATAACTTATATATTGAAGTTAAAGGTGATTGTTTTAATGGCAGGGATTCTGTCCGTTTACTATCGAATAACAACTGACTAAATACTGCAACTAAAATCCAGAATAAAACAAAATAATTAGTAATCTTAGGAAGATCCAATGATTTTTTGCGGTTCTTCCTTAATTTTTAACAATTTGTTGCCTTCTAATTTTAAATAAAGTTTCATACTCATTTAGTCTATCCTGTTAACACCATCTTCAGCCATCATCCTTAATATCTATCAAAACCATCATCAATCAATTTACCAACTATCACACTTATTTGATAAACAATGAAATTAAAGGAGACATAAAAATGGCAGATGATGAACAGAAAGTACTCTATGCACTTAAGGATGCAGCAAAACCAATGAGACCTGGCGAGATTGCAGAGGCAACAGGTCTTGAGAGCAAAGAGGTCAGCAAGATACTCAAGAAACTCAAGAGTTCAGATGCGGTCTGTACTCCAAAAAGATGTTTCTATGCACACGCTGACTACGAAAAATCAGAATAATTGAATTTTTTTCTTTCTATTTCTTTTTTTGTTTTTCCAATAGTCCTATTCATTTGAAAAGATCAAATTCCTTCAATGGCAGCATCCTTTTTCTCATCGAGGACATTCTCGTGAATGAACACATTGTCATACAGCAATGCTGCAACAATACCGCCACTTATCGGACCGATCCAGTAGACCAGATGATCTGTCCAGTAGCCAGCGATCAGAGCCGGGCCAAAGGATCTTGCGGGGTTCATTGATGCACCTGTAAGGGTTCCTCCGAAAAGGATGGCGAGAAGAACACAGGCACCGATTGCAAAACCTGCCAGTCCCGGTGGTGATCGAGTGTCAACTGCAGCTCCGTAGATGACGAATACCAGCAGGAAAGTAAGAATCGCCTCAATGAGTATTCCAATATCGGGTGCGATATTTGCTCCAAGGCTTGTTGCACCGAAGTTCACGCTGTCCAATGCGGATGGGAAGATCTGCATGAGCATAAAACTTGCAGCACAGGCCCCCGATATCTGTGCTATAATATATGCAAAACAATCTATTGTACTTATCTTCCCGGTCGTTGCCATTGCTATTGTGACAGCGGGATTTATGTGAGCACCTGAAATATGTCCTATAGCATAGATCATCACCATAACAGTAACACCGGTAGCAACTGCCATACCAATCAGGCCCAGAGAGCCATGTGACAGGTAATCAACGGCATTCGAACCCGCAGCTATGAATACAAGAGCGAAGGTTCCGACAAATTCGGCTACATATTTCTGGAGCGCACCGGACATATTTCAGCCTCAGTCACCGGACCATCGTTCGATGTCACCGATCCTCTGGTCCGCGCATGCACCACAATTACACGGCTCATCGATAAGTGATGTGATATCCCGTGTCCTGTAGCGGATAAGAGGCATGCATTTTCTTCTGAGTGTGGTGACCACAAGCTCGCCCTTCTCACCCGGTGGCAGTACTTCCCCGGTCTTCGGGTCTATGACCTCCACCAGAAAATCCGGGTTGTTCAGATGAAAACCATCCTGGTGATCACATTCTATTGCATTGGCAAGCCCCAGTTCTGTCATTCCCCACTGGCGCAGGGTCCTGCATCCCCATGCGCTCTCGATCACTTCGCGCATATCCTCGGTCAGAGGTTCTGAAGAACAGATTATTTTCCTGATCCCGAGCTCTCCAGGTTCTACAAGTTCACTGACCTGTTTTGAGAGATCATAGAGGAAGGACGAAGTACCGATTATAATAGTCGTGCCGGCTTCCTTTATTGTCTCGATCTGATCATGTGCATCCATCGAATCATTGATCACAGAACTGAATCCTGCAAGATCACATGCCTTGCTCAGAACAAGTCCCGGATCCCATGTGGCAGTTATCGTGGGGTACATTATCTGCAGGGTGTCCTCCTTTGAATCCATCCCTGACATCTTAAGTCCGGAGATCACCGAATCCACTATCTCAAGCAGTTCTCCCTGTGTATATGCCATCCTTTTGAGCATGTTTGTGGTACCCGAGCTTGTGAATTCACGTGCTATGTCCTTCCTTGAGACACACAGGAAATGGTATGGCTTGTTAGCCAGCTCTTCCTGTTCTGTCAGTGGGATTCTTGTGAGATCTTCATAGCCTTTTATCTCAGAAGGATCAATGTCGGCACCTGCATAAAGATCCCTGTAATACGGACTGTTCTCCAGAACGTATGCAAGCAGTTCCCTGAATTTGAAAAGCTTGTATTCTTTGATAAGGTCCCGATCGATTTCTCTCTGACCAAATTTCTCTTTGAGTTCTTTATTATTTTTGATATCGTTCCTTATCTTGGCAAGACCCCACTGCTCCAGAGGGTTCCCGTCCTGCAGGTCTATTTTCCTGGATTCGAGTTTTCTTTTTGCCACGCTCATGCGGATAGATGTATTGATCTTTGAGGGAAGACTAAGACTCATTCTCTGCCTCCTGATGCTCTTTGAATTTACGTTTTGGGAAAAATAAAAAATAAAAAAATAAATGAAGGTGTTAAGCGGCATTCCTGTAAAGGAAGTCACCATTGCAGCTGGTCATATTGTAATTGCAGAACGGGATGAATCTGCCGTCTTGTGTCACAACATGTATGCAGCAGTTCTCAACACGGTCCTGCTCGTATGACCAGACATCCTGGAA
>JAALLO010000154.1_pt1 | contig 18563 bp, 25 predicted proteins | sample 7245941 | NCBI WGS metagenome assembly JAALLO01 (sample SAMN13049198, study PRJNA578106) | oil field metagenome | isolation source: filtered produced water from oil reservoir A2 | place: USA:offshore Texas | collected 2016 | reverse complement strand
TATTCTGTTTGTTGAAGAATGGCTTAGGAGAAAGTTAAGAATTCAGCTAGTAGTGCAATGTTTAAGGTGATTCAATAGTAGCAGGAACAAGATGGAGGGAAAATTAGAGAACTACTGGAGTTGTCCAGTGGGACGACTCACGGGCAGCTTCTGCTGTTTTCACACAGATCCTCGATGAAGGAGGATACGAATATGAGATCGTAAGTGCAGATCTTGGTGGTCTCTACCAGGCTACTGCACAGGGTGACCTCGATGTGCTTATCCACGCATGGCTCCCTGCGACCCAGGCACCTTACTGGGAGAAATACGGAGATGATCTGAACAAGGCACAGGTCGTGGCATCAGGTGCAAAATGCGGACTCGTGGTCCCTGAATACGTACCCATCGACACCATCGATGAGCTTAAAGGCAATGCCAGCAAGTTCGACAACCAGATCGGCGGTATCGAGCCAGGAGCAGGTATAATGCAGAATACGGAAAGCTGCATTGCAGACTATGACCTTGAAGAATACGAACTCTATTCCAGCAGTACCGTAGGAATGACCACAGAACTTCAGGACAAGATCGACAACGAAGAATGGGTAGTAGTAACCCTCTGGAGACCACACTGGAGTTTTGCACGTATCGATGGTCTGAAATTCCTTGAAGACTCTCAGGGTGTTTACGGAGAAAGTGACGATCTGATCATTCTTACAAGGACCGGTTTTGAAGAGGATAACCCTGAATTCTACCAGCTTATCCAGAACTTCGAGATGGATCTTTCCGACATCGAATCACTGATGATCGCCATCGATGAAGGTAAGACACCGGATGAAGCTGCAGCTGAATGGCTTGCAGAAAACCCTGAAAAGGCAGATGAGGTACTTGGTACCCAGTGAGGATATCTTCCTCACACATACTTTTTTTTATTGTTTAAGGTAAACGATCACTGAAAAAGGAATAATTTTACATTTCTGAGATTGGTGTCGAATCCTTCAGATAGTATTCAAAAATATCTTTCCCCCACCTGAAACTGTCTTTCCCTTTACATAAAAGATATTTTGTATCAACTTCACTGTTATTCTTGAACAAAGCCAGCATTGTCTGGTATTCGTTAATGGAAACAAACTGGAAATCCATCTTTTCCGGGTAAACAAAAATGTTTACCAGTTCATTCTGAATAAAGTCTGATAGAACTGCATTATGGTTTTTTAATAAGTTGTGCCACAGATCTTGAGCTAGTATAAAGTTCAAAGCAACACCGTTATTGATCAATTCAATGGCCAGTTCCGCAAAATTCGGATGAAGAAATGTTGTGACAACATAGTGAGACTGAGATTTCCTGGTCGCATCATAAAACTCCCTGTTGATATCATATAGTTCTGTAACATGAGGTTTGATCACTTCACACGGACCAAGTTCATCTATCCTTTTCATAAGATGAGAGGGGATAAAATCAATAAAATGGGTTCCCCAGTAATCAATATCAGTATCAAAAACATTTATAGTCGTTTGCAGAGGAAATATCTGATTGACAAGCAGACGGCCTATGGTAGTCAACTTATATAGACCGTCAGAAACAGTCACAAGATGGTGCTCTTCCAGAATCCTGATTTGTGGAAGTAGTGCTGTTCTTTTTGTATCCAGCAGCCTGAGAAGAGTGTCCATATTTTCAGGTCTGTCCCTTAATACGAGAAGAATATTCTTCCTTTTTTCCGATGTAAATATAACATCAAGCATCTGTTTCTTCATTGAGTTACTTCCTCTACAGTAAAAATATCCGATCGAGATTCATGATCAACATCTTACAGAAAATATAATGTTTCTATAAGATAAATCATTCCTGTTACACCAGGTACATTTTCTTCCAAAACTATCTGAATCCCAAAACAAATATATACCGTTGTTTTTCAATATGATATACAGCTATTAATCTTAAAAATGAATTCAAGGGGGATTCTATGTGGTTGTAAAGAATGATGATTCCGGTGAAGTAATGCTTATTTTGACCAGAGATGCAGACTTACTCGTCCCTATGATCAGGCTATGTGATCAGACAAGACATGAGGGGCTCAATGGTCAGACACAACTGGAAAAATGGACATACAGTCAGATGTTACAAAATCTGGGAATGGAAATTGAAAAAAAGGAAGCCTTTGAACCTGAAATAGGTCAATTGATGCTGGAAAATTCCCGAAAGATGGGGCTCTATCAGAAAATACTGGAAATACCTCCTCAGGCTAAAAGACTGGCCAATGAAAAGAATTTGAAGTTAGTCGAGTGGGAACTGACCGGCCTGTTGAATTCATTGGGTCAGGAGATCGAAAAAATAACAGGAAGCAAATATCCTGTCAAAAAAGATGAACAGTACTATGCTGACCTGTATGGATAAATATTATAAATATTACTTTGGTTCTATCTTGATGGCCCTAAAATGAATCAATATTCATTTTAAACCTGGGGCTGAAACCATATTTATTAGTCCTCCGTTACTAATATCAGTGATTGCAAAGTGCTATCACAAAAACTCTTTCTGAACCTTCCTATGTAACTTTGCTTACACATATATCATATACCTCTGAGATAGAAGTGTGAATTGATTTTAGATCTTCAAGAGGCGCTTATGCGTGGGAAGAATGTTTACAAATCTGATAGGTCAGACTGATACGCTGGTAAAGCAGTTATTTAGCCGGTTTAGAGATCGATTACTTGTTGTAATAAGGAAGTATGTGGAAAAAGAACTGGCAAAGCAAACTTGATTAAGTCAGAACAACGTCAGTAGCAGTATTTTTATAGTAATATCTGCCAGGTGTAAATAATGAGAATGTGGGACGTCGATCCAGAGTTATTGTGCCGTAATCACCTGCTTGGAGAGCATCTTGAGATGCATATGTTCGTTGGTGCAATACGCAATAATAAACCGATAGCCGGTTATCTGGACGGTGGTCTGGTAGATCTTGACAGGATAGTCGAACGTCACGACAAACTGGCACAGGAAATGCAAAAGCGCGGGTACAAGCATAAATCCGAAATCTCTGAAGAAGATGCGGAAATGGTAAAGCAATATTCAGATAATGCTGAATATTCCGGCCGGATAGATGTTGATCGCAGTGTTCGGGATCTCCTGGAGAGATGCGATGAGTGTGCCATAAGGATTAGAGCCACAATTAATGAATCAAAAACCTCAAAAGGCAGATAGTTCAGATGGAGAGTCAACACTTCGTTAGAGAACTGTACTAGTTAGATAAAAACTCCTCTCTTTTCCACAGAATCCTTTAAGTAGAATTCAATATATTTACTTTTGTAATATTATGAAAACAAGTATCATAATCGCATTAATCACACTGCTTTTACTGGCAGTACCTATTTCTGCTGCTGATCAGGACAACAATACCATTGACTATGATTCATACAGAAACAACTGGGATTCCTTGCCTGAAAACCAGGACGACTGGATATGTGTGGACCATGCCTTGAACTATTCTCGAAATTACCCGGAATGGGGGATGGTTATCGTTTCACCCTCGCCCCGTTTTAGTGTGCAGCCTCACATGACAAACTATAAGATCGAAAATAACATGCTTCTGATTCATGAAGCACAGATTAATAAAACATATGAGCTGAAAATTACCAATAACACTATGACAATACCCTATCATGAGGATTTCCCGGATGTATTTTTAGAAGAATGGGAAAAAGGTACTTATTTCCATTTCATTCCAGACAAAACAAACGTGATCAGAGTATATACCATATTAAAAGACAATCGTGATGACTTTTTTGATTATGAGAATATGACCGGTAACGATACCACAGATGTTTCTATAGAACTTGATGATAGTGATGAAGTTGAAACTATCAGGAATGATTTCAGCAATTCAAGCGATAATACACCTGTGTTGAATACCACAAATAAATTAAACGACTCAAATATCACAGATCATAGTGAAAAAACATTAGAGGAAAAAGAGAGCTTTACCGCAAGATTCGTCGAATTTATAAGATCACTTACAGGCTTATTTGCATGATGGATCTTCTAGATTTCAGTAACCGGAGTGGACTGCTCTTGGTAGTATTCAAACAATTCCTGTCCCCAATGAATTGCGGACTTACTTTTACACGCGATAAATTTGTGGTCGAATTCTCCGGTATTTTTGAGCATGGCCATTAAGAGGTGAACTTCATCGAATACCAGAAAAAGTAAGTCCATTTTCTCGTTGTATACGTACATATTGAAGTTATCATTCTCAATAAGCTCAGAAAACTCTTCCCAGTGCTCTTTTCTTATTTTAGCAAGCAATTCCCTTGTGACAATAAAGTCCAAAGTCATATTATGCTCGAACATATCTGTAAAGAGCTCATATGCTTTAGGATAAAGGAATGCTGTTATTGTACAGGCCCTGGAAGACACTTCAAAATTCGGATTGAAGGATTTATAGAAAGAATATAATTCTGTGATCGGAGGACTTATTATTTCACAAATGTTAAGTTGATCAAGTTTATCCAGAAGATGGGACGGAATAAAATCAAGTTTACGCGTACCCCAATAATCAATATTGGAATCGAAAACATCAATCGTCTCCAGCAAAGGAACCATTTCATCAACAAGCATGCTGCCGATCATGCTTAGTTCGTAACTATCATCATAATGCCTGACAAGATAGTTCTCTTCAAGAATCTTGACCTGGGGTAGCAGATTTTGCCTGGTGGTGTCGAGAGACTCGAGAATATCTTCCATCTCCTGAGGACCGTCTTTTAGCAGCAGGAGAAAGTTCTTTCTCTTCTCAGACGCAAATACCACATCAAGCAATTCTCTTTTCATTTAACTGCCATCCTGTCTTATAATTAATGATATGTTCTTTTAAATAAATTAACTTACGCAACTAAGTTACCTTACTATATAAACTAAACTACTGAGTAGCAAATGAAATTGATTACATATCAAGTGTTCTTGTCATCGTTTTCCGAAATTGTCCGTCAATAATATCTATTCGGATTTTTTACAGGTAAGTGATACCGAGCTTTAATTTGTATCCCAGTTTCGCAAAGGATATCCTTACCCTGGCAGCATAGTAAAAAGTACACAGAAATCTGGAGAAAATAATATGAATGAAAGTGATTTCCCGGCACCAGTTGAAGGTTTTGTGCTTGCTCACACACTGATAGTAAGTGATGTAAAAGCCTCATGTGAATGGTACACGAAAATGCTTGATGGTAAAATGGTTCTTGAAACAGACGCCAGAGGAACGCCCTGTATTATCAAAGTTGCGAACAGCTGGATAATTCTCAACATCGGTGGCGGTGAACCGACAGATGATAAGCCTGAGACTACAGTTTCTGTTAAACATGACCAGGATGTTCTGAGTATCTTTCTGAACATTCGGGTGGCTGATATTCAGGACTTTTACAGAACGCGGAAGGAACGCGGTGCTGAGTTTATAACAGAGCCAAAAGAACACAAGTCAGAATTCCGCTGCTATATGACGGACCCTGATGGTTATCTAATTGAAGTAGGTGAATCAAAAGCTCGTGATTAATGATTTGGTATCGACAGGCATAACTATTTTTTAGTCTAAGACGTAAGCATCACAAAAATACCAATTACAAAAATTATAAATACAATAAGATAAGTAATGGCTTTCCGTTCATTCAATAACAATTGAGGAAGCCTCTGTTATGAAATTACCAGCACCCATAAAGCATGCTCTGATCGAAGCCATGATCTCCCAGTACAGTGAGAACCATCCTGCATCCAGGGTACGTGAAGAACCTCTTACTTTCTCAGTACCGGTGACAGATATACTGGAAGATACCAGTGACTTCAACATCATTGAATCCGATATCCAGGATGCAGTTGACAAAAATCCGGCTTCTCTGTCATTTAACGATGGATCTGATACCCTGCAGTTCATCCCACCTTTTACCCGCAGCTGTGAGCTTTATGATGATGCACTCAATTACTTTAAGGAAAACACAGCTTCCAATCCCAAATTCACCCTTGAGTATGACCCTGCTATTAAAGAGTCCCTGATCTACAATTTCTTCACAGGCTCCATAGTCATGATAGTACCTGACAGGATGACAAGCCTTTCCCAGCTTCATTTTGCCCTGATGGCCGGGGGCAGCAAACTCCGTGCTATTATGGATAGTAAAGACGGCGGCTGGGTCTATGTTTTTCCTAAATTCATCATGGAATACATGGAATGTGGCAAAACACAGGCAAAGGATACTAATGTCCAGCAGGTTCTGGCAAGTTATCTTGAGGATATCTTTCCTGAATAGATGCCTGATTAAGTTTTAGATTTTTACGTTTTTTCACTCTTCAAAGGTCATATTTCAGTTACAGGTTCGGATTGTTCTAAATAATAATTGAACAGTTCTTTCGCCCACCCAAGTGCCTCTGGACTTGCACTGAAATAAACAAGTTTACCATCAACATCTCCATCCAATTTGAGCAGGCGCATCAGAATATAATAATCATCAAATGTAACAAAAAGAAAGTTCATTTTTTTATTGTAAACATGACTGTTAAGCAGTCCTGTTTCCGCATAGTCTTCAAAATTTTCCTGATATTGAGTGCGGATTTTGCAGAGAAGATCATTTGAAAGAACCAGATTTATTTTTACTTTATTTTCAATCAGATCGGAGAATACATCATAGTAATTAGGGTAAAGAAGAGTAGTTATTGCATAAAGAGAAGAGGAATCTTTACTTTTTGCCTGGTAGATAGTTTTTATATCATACTGATCCGCAGCAGGAATATCTACTATAGTTGATTTCCCAAGTTCATTTATTCTTTCAAAAAGATGAGGTGGAATGGAACTCAGATCACGAGTTCCCCAATAATCTATATCCGTATCAAAAACACAAAAAGTGTCCACTGAAGGAGCCATCTTTTCAACAATAACTTTTCCGATACCTGTTAATTCGTAAGCATCCTTTTGATGTTCAACCAGATAATTTTCTTCAAGTATCTTTAACTGTGGAAGTAAAGCCTGTCTTCTGGTATCAAGTGATGCGAGAAGTTCCTCAATCATTTTAGGTCCTTCACGCAACTGTAAGAGTGTATTCTTTCTTTTCTCAGATGCAAAAATAACATCAAGCAGATTTCTGTTCATATTAGTATCACTTACCAATATACACCATATAAACTTTCTAAAATATACATAAATATTGAGAATAGGAAATAAATAGTTTATCCAAAAACTGTTAATTCAAAAACAAATTACAATAATTTATTTTTAGGGAAAGAATAATAAGAAAATAATCAAACTTTATCTGGAGTGGTGTGTTGAAATTGTGGTCATAACTGTTGACCATGATGAAAACGTCTGAAGAGACAACGCTTTTTTGCACATGCTATGTAATCTGATTATGAGGAACTAAAATGGGAAACTCAATTTCACAGAGCTTTTAGTCACATACCCCCAAATCATAACATCACGTATGCTTCCCGAAAACTGAAACTAGTTCGGCAGGCATACTTTGACGGATCTGAAACGGGGGTGAGATCTAATGGTTAAATGCGGAATTTGCGGAGGAGACGTGCCACGCCAGCCACAAGTTACAGATGATGGAAAATGTGACCAGTGCGGTAAAAAATTAGAGATGGCTGAGTCTGAAAAAAGCAAGAAATAAAAATAAGTACGATTTCAACTTCTATATCAAGAAGTGTCTTGATAGTGGAACTGTCTGTAGAAGGACAAGTTCCACTTTTTTACTTCCTATTTCTGTTTTGTTAAAGCAAAATTCCACAACCGATATTTAGAAAAGCAAAATCAGTAAACGATTTAATATATAGAATACGAGTATCTGTAGAGAAAATGCATTCCTTTAAAACTCCTGACAAAGTAAAGAATTCATACAGTTCCCGTATGTGCCAGATAGCAGATGAAAGAAAAAACGGAAAAAAGGTGGTAGGTACTTTTTGTCTTTTCGTTCCTGATGAGATCATATTCTCAGCAGGAGCCGACCGTGTGATACTCTGTAGCGGGAAGAATGAGACAATACCAATAGCCGAGCAGTATTTACCCAGGAACATCTGCCCGCTGGTAAAGTCTTCCTTCGGTTCACTGGTAAATGACGGTTCTTCAGGTGTCAAATCCTGTTCTCACTTCAGTATGGTGGATATGATAATTGCCGAGAATACCTGTGACAGCAAGAAAAAGATGTATGAATTGCTGGAAAATTATATCCCGACCTATGTTATCGATCTTCCGCAAAAACCTGACAGCCCTGAAGCTCTGAAATACTTCCTTTCAGAACTTGAAAAATTTAAGAGCGCCATGGAAGAGCTGACCGGAAACAGGGTCACGAAAGATAGGTTAAGAGAAGAGATCAGATCCTCAAACGAGACAAGAAAATTACTCCACAGTCTTTATGAGTTAAGAAAAAAAGACCCGGCACCAGTAAGCGGAACTGAAATACTAAAACTTCTTCAAAGACAATATTTCCTGTCTCCTGAGGAGTTCAAAGATCATATCCGAAATCTGATAAAAGAAGTCGAAGAATCCGAGCCTGATGAAGAGCGCAGACCCAGGATTTTGATCTCCGGTTGTCCCATGTCAGGTGGGAACTCAAAAGTACCTGAAATTATTGAGAACAGAGGCGGAATAATCGTAGCCGAGGAAAGCTGCACCGGTACAAGATCGTTCTGGGATCCGGTGGACGAAGATAAAGAACCCATGCCTGGACTGGCCGAGCGTTATATCAAAATACCCTGTTCCTGCATGAGCCCGAATGACAGGCGTGTGGACAATATTCTGGAACTTGCAAAGGAGTTCAACATTGACGGAGTTGTGTACTATACCCTGCAGTTCTGTCACGGATACAACATCGAAAAGCATAAGGTTCAGCAGGCATTGAAAAAAGCCGGAATTCCCATGCTTTTCATAGAGACAGATTACAGCAGATCGGATGTAGAGCAGATCAAACTTCGCGTTGATGCATTTATGGAGATGCTCTCATGATCACGGTAGGCATAGATGCAGGTTCAGCCACAACCAAGGCAGTACTGGTGAATGGAGAAACAAATATAATCAAATCCATACGGCCAACAGCTTTTGATTTTGTGTCGGCGGCAGAAGATGCCTATGAGGATGTACTCAGGATCTCGGGAATCGACAAAAGGAATGTCAAACACATCTATTCAACCGGATATGGCAGGAACAACATCAAATTTGCAGACAGAGCCATAAGCGAAATCACAGCCCATACAAAGGGAGTTCACCATCTGTATCCTGAAGTAAGAGGAATAATAGATATCGGTGGTCAGGACTGCAAGGTCATATCGGTGACTGATGGCAGGGTGATGGATTTTTTAATGAACGACAAGTGTGCAGCAGGAACCGGAAAATTCCTGGAGTACACTGCAAGGGCACTTGAAGTACCCATCGACAGGCTTGGAGATGTGGCACTGTCATCAGAGGAACCCGCAGAGATAACAAGCATGTGTACTGTTTTTGCAGAGTCGGAAGTAATATCACTTCGCGCAAAGGGATTCTTAAAGGAAGATATAGCAGCCGGACTCGTAAGAAGCATAGCCAGAAGAGTTGCTGTTATGGCACGCCAGATGGGATTGCAGGAAAACGTCGCTTTTGTGGGAGGTGTGGCAAAGAACAACGGAATCAAAGCAGCACTGGAAAAAGAGCTGGGTATATCACTGTATGTTCTGCCGGAACCCCAGATCACGGGAGCACTGGGAGCGTCATTGTATGCTCAGGAAAAGAATCAGTAAATTTAAAATGCTGACAATCTCCTGTAATCCTCCGGCCTTTTTCTTCAAGACCTTCTCTTATGACCACAAGAATATTGAAGATCAAATAAATTCCATATAGCTGGCAAGAACGAATAAGGCTATCAAAAATAACACAATTACAATAACATCCCTGAACATTTCTCTGGAAAGTGTGTATTCACTTTTCCTTTTTCCCATGATTTTACCTCTTCATTGATGATACAGGATGTTCTTATTCCACTGACATTGCAGACTCCGGCTCCCTGTCAGTTACCTCAATATTGATAGCACCTTCAGGTATCTCGATTATTTTGGTCACTGTTGTTGTCGTTGGTTCAACATGATATTCTGTGCCATCTCTTTTAGCATCGAAGCCCTTGCGGGTCTTTTCGTAGGTCACTTTCATCCCGTACTTCTTATTGCCCATTTTATTCACAAAAGTATCAGGACCCAGAGTATTTTTCAGTTCACCGGGAACATAGAAGCGCTTTGCTTTATCGACAGGGTCCTCAGTGCCTTTGCTCGGAACTTCGTATGTCAGCCAGTATGTATTTGTTTCTCCCTCATACTTTTCAGTTGTTTCCTTGTAAGCCATTGAAAACACCTCAGACATAATCTGGTTTTTCACCAATACTATACTTCGAACCACCATGCCTGTTATCATTGGCAGTCCTTCTGGTCTTCTCATATTCCTCCCAGACTCTTTTCTGGGCACTGTCCAGCTTACCTTCATTTTTGAGCTTCTCGGCAATACCTGTAGGATTATCGGGAGACAGAAGAACTACAATATATCTGCTTCTTCTTTTAAGTTCAGTAACCTTATCCCTTGAATCAGCATTCCTAATATCTTTTCTGATCTCTTCGTTGATCTTTGTGATATCTTTTAAGTTTTCAACTTCCCTATATATCGGATCTGACATAAAAAACCCCAATTCAATTTTGGAGCATACTTCTATTTATGATTTTTTCTTTTCAGTATTTATCAATCCCAGTTCCGTAGATCTCGGATATTTACAAAGCCGGTGTCATATTGAATATTTGAAACTGTTGCGAAATAAATCATTACAGTTACAATAAATGGGGATTACTTTAAAGTAGAGAAATCTGTATACTTGCTAATGTAAATACAGGTTGTTTAAAGGGGAGTGGAATAATGCTCAAGCCGCTACAGGATGTCATATTCGCATCTGAAAAAAGGAAGAATGTACTTCTATTATTAAATGACGGACCACAGAAAATGGAAGTAATTTTAAACCATCTCGATACCACACGACAGGGAATGCTTCCCCAGATAAGGACTCTGGAAAAACATAAGCTTGTTACGGGATCGAACGACACTTACAGGCTAACCACTATTGGAAAACTAATTGTCGATGAGTTGCTCCCTTTATTGAATACGCTTGAGGTTCTTGATAGTGATCTGAATTACTGGGGAAACCATAATCTCGATTTTGTCCCTGCTTATTTGCTAAAGAGATTACATGAGCTGGGAACCTGCAGCAGAATAGAGGTCCCGTTTCCCGAAATGTTCGATGAGGACGAGCATTTCATTGAAGAAGCAAAAAGAACAAAATACATTAAAAATATCACCACTTTCCTGTTTCCTAATTTCAAAAAAACATTTTCAGAGCTGTTAGAAAATTGTGTTGAAATTTCGGTAATAATAACTGAAGAACTCTACGAAAAACTTATGCAGGAAAACGCCGATGACTTCGATTACTTACTGCACAAACCCAACATAAGTTTTTATATTTACCCCGAAAAATACAATTTCCTGTCTATTTCACTCACTGACCATGCTGTCATGTTAAGGTTGCTGACAGATGAAGGCAAGTATGACAATAAGAGATTCATCTGTTCCAGTGAGGATGCCCGTAAGTGGGGACGGGATCTTTTTGAATACTACCGGGAAAATTCCAGACGTATAGAGAGAACTTAAACACCTCTTTTTAAAATTTTAATCCATTCGCCTATTTTTAATCCTCTTCCAGTATCTGAAAGTCCTGTTGATCAGAATAACAAACAGGATACTTAGCAAAACTGCGGCCATATCGTCCAGGACAATTCCAAATCCTCCGTGAAGGCTTTCAACCCGGTGGATACCAAAGATCTCATAGTAGTCAAGTAAGCTGAAAAGTATGAAGCCTGTGACCACATCAATCATACTGACCGCGGGTATTATCAGAAAAGCTGCTGCCACGAATTCATCAATGATTATGTACGGAGGATCTCCTCCACTTATTGCAACTGCGTTTTCAGATATTGCTATTGCCAGAAAGACCTGCAGGATGAGAATATAATGCCAGTATTTGCTATGTGATCTCAACCACCAGCCCCATCCAGCACCAAGAACCGATGCTATTCCGGCTGCAAAAGGCAGCCATCCAATACCTGCCAGTGATGCTATGAAGATTGACATATCGCTCATGATATACCGATTTATATTTTAGGAACAATCACTTTACTTTTATCAATTTATTCTATGTTCTGTTATTATATTGTACTTTGTGGCTCACAACCGCTAAATACAAGCATCTCAATATAAAATATTGGAGAGTATCGAAATTGTTTTCATCCACAGTAATCCTGGTATTCAGTCTGGTGATATTCGCAGCCATCCACAGTTTCCTGGCAAGCCTGCCATTTAAGCGCTTCCTGATGCGAATTTTAGGGTCAAGGGCAGACCAGTTGTATATGCCAGCATTCAGTCTCATTGCAGTAATAACAATAATACCTGTGATCTATGTCCTTTACAGAAACCCGGGACCAATACTCTATATCGTACCTGCCCCCTGGCGCTGGCTGATGGTCGGAGGACAACTCATTGCTGCACTGGTTGCCCCCAGGGCTTTGCTGGACGCACCACACCGATTCAGGATACGCGGACAACTGGCAGGACCGCATACCCGGGAAGCAGGTAAACTGGACATCAAAGGTATCTATCGCTGGGTAAGGGATCCCTTCCTGCTTTCAGGCCTGGTTATCATCTGGCTCACACCGTTTATGACCGTCAATCTGCTTATAATCTACATTCTGACAACCATATACCTCTACCTTGGGTCCCTGCACTGGGAAAGCAGACTTGTGGCGCAGTTCGGTGATGAGTACCGTGAGTACCAGGAACATGTACATAGATTTATTCCGCGTTTGAATCCCATTTAAGGTCATACGGATGGAAGAATATTATAGTGGATAGCCTGAAAACAGAATATCCGCATTCAGGCAGATGATGTAGTGATCATATCGACAAAGTCACTTAATCCATGATATTTCGAATCATAGGAAGATTCAAATATCTCCACATCGGGATTTATCTGGCCAAGCACCTCTCTGAGAGACGTTACCTTATCAGGGGTTGCATGGTCAGTATTCACAAAAACGATATCTGATTCTTTAATCTGGTTGCTGACCACTCTCGGAATTAGCGTAGCATCGATTTCCAGACTGTTAATATCGAAAATATGGATTACCGGAGAGAAAGATACATCTGGAAACCTGTAATTTTCAAGACTTTCTTTTACTTCGAAAGGCATTGAATTAAATGGAAGCTCAATGACCATATGATCAAAAGGCCCCTGTTCATTCATATTCTCAATTTCAGCAATAAGATCAAAAATGAAACTGCAGGAGACACAACTGCTTATCTTTTCCCTTATAACAAGCCCGGGTCCACCAGTATCAGTTTTTCCATTCTCATTTTCAAGATGTTCGGTGATCAGTAAAGCAACCTTATTTCCCCGTGAAACAAGTTCTTTAGCAATTGAGATCACAGTATTTTCCTTTTCCAGACCCTTAAAGCCACCTGCCAGGATGATATTCACAAAAAACCTCCGGATATATGTTAAACCGGTCGCTTATAAACTTATTGAAGCTCTCACAGACAGTTTAACTTAGAATAAAAACACAGTTATCCGGGAAGTAGAATAATTTGAAAATAATCTGATTATCAAACGTGAAAAGTAAAAAAGAAGGAAGATCAAAAAGATCTTCCGGACATATAATTTAATTTAAACCCGTTAAAAGAATTAAGCAAGTTCGCCAAATGCGAATTTGCGCATAACCTTGTTAACTTTGATTGTGACTTCATCGCCGACCTGTGTGTTTGGTACGAAGATGACAAAGCCGCTTACTCTTGCGATTCCGTCGCCTTCTCTTGCGATATCTTCAATTGTCACGTCATAGGTTTCTCCAGCTTCTACTGGTGCATCTGATTGCATGTTATCAAACAAATATTTCATCTCCATTTAATATACGCTTAAAAGCAATTAACACGATCCAAAACATAAGAAAAAACAGTAATAACAAATTCAGTAATACTATCTACCCTATAATTTATCAAACGTAATTTTGCTTCTTAAAGCAGTTCTATATTCGAAGTGATAACGTATAAATCTAACCCCTGCAATCACTCTTTTTTTAAGTCTGGGAATACAGATAGCCATATCAGAGATAAAACATCACTTTCAACCAATTTATTTAAATAAGATAATACCGGTAATTGACATCCGTATAACAGCGAGAACCATGTCAGGCAGTATAATAATACAAAATATTTTACATCTTAGCGGAGGGAGCCATCATATGAAACTTGAGATCATGGACAGAAGATCAAGATTTGAGGATTTTGAAAACGAATACCGGGATTCAAAAGCATATCTTCGCAGGGCAAGGCAGTTCCTCAAAGACGGGCAGGACCACAGTATCGTATTCAACGTGGCTTCACTTGCACTGGAAAGGTATCTTGTAGCCTTGTGCTATCTCCATGACATGGAACCATACAACCACAACTATAGCTGTCTCATGGATACAGTGGAAATGTTCATGAAGGTACCAGCAGAGCTGAATAAGGAGATACGATCCCTTGATCAGATATTCGATATCTGCTCACTCGACCATTATTACCATGGTGAGCCAGATATAGCGGACATGGAACGGGTCCTTTCCATGTGTGATGCAGTGGAAGAATTATTCGACCAGACAAAGATCGAATCAATTAGAAGCTCCCTTGCACCATAAAAGGAATCCAATCAGATCTTTTCGGACTTATTCTTTACAGTATAATGTATGGTCTGGGCAACAACCCTGCCATGTTCTATCACAAAGGAATCCGTCCCGTCATCCACATAACGGTTTCCACCTTCTCCCTTCCACTCTAAAAATGCAACATTCCCTTCAACCAGCTTATTCGTATATTCGAACTTTGCGTCCGGCAATTCCTCATTCAGAAGTTCAGCTAGATATGTTATCCCGTTATAGCCTGAGAATTTGCCTTTGGTCGTCAGGATTATGCAATCCTCTAAATAATTCTTTTTCATGTCATCTTTATAGTTCAGTTCTTTTGCAAGACGCAGGTGGTCTTCAAAAACCTCTTCTGTTGAACGATTTGATCGGTTCAATTTAATCCCCATATAGTATCGGAAGCAGTGTATAAAAGGGGTTGTAAACCTGAGAGAAATATAATTGAATCTTCCTATTTAAAAAAAGATCATGTATATTAATTCATGTTTTTTTTCAGTACTAATTGAAAGTAAAGCCTGTTGCTATCCTGTTATCATTTTTTTCGACAACAGGCTTATTGCATATCATTTCTTAAACTTATATGGGGGTTTGATAATGAAAAGACAATGGACAGTCTTTTTAGTGCTTGCAAGTGCCCTTTTGGGAATGGGACTTGCTGCAGCCCAGGTATCTGATTTACAATTGGACATAATCAATGAAACTAATGAAACAGACAATGTAACTATAGAGAACATCACAGAACAGGAGATACTGATCAGTCAGGAGGACGGCGGAGACGTACGCTGGCTATTACCTGGCCCAAGAGAGCTTGATCCTGAAATATTCGGAACTCCGGATGCACCTCTGGGATTTGAGGAAGGCATAGGTGTCCCGGTTGAAGATAGGAACGTGAACGAGAACGGAACTGCCTTTACCAATACCTCGGTTGATACAGCATTCTCGAATGAGTATGAACAGGTGAATGGTACTTTCGAGGCCCGTATGGTGGATATAACCAAAGTAGATACTCCCGATTCGAATGATACCGCTGAAGCGGAATTCATATTTACGGATCCTACCGGAGAGAATGAATACAGAGTAGTTCTGACTGATATAATTCCAGTAGGCCCGGCTCACCCGTTCATGGGTGGAGTCATGATCGACAGTTACCTGCACGGTAAATCATCTATCGGAGACCGCATGGTACCAACAGCTTATGCATATGGTGCATTGTGGGGTGTCGGAGAACTGTACATAAACGGTGAGCTGGTAAGTGATAATCGCGTTGTCCATATCATGGCAACCGAGCAGCTAAGAACAACAGATGAAGAATTCAGACTGCTCTTTGACAACGAACTGCCTCATGAAGGAATACACACACATATCGTATTACCTGACCTTGTAGTCACTGAAGAAGGACCTGTGCAGGAACCTGTACCAACAGGTTACATGCTGCCTGACGGAACTGAGCAGCCATTCATGCATGTACTGTTCGAGGACACGGAGATCCAGGGACTGGATGTTCTGGAATAATCAGATATCTGCTAATTTAACTCAATGCTGAGGTGTTTCACACCTCATTTGGTTTTTTATTAATTCTTCTTTTGAGAAATTATCCTAGAAAAAAGCTACAGGCTATCTCCAAATATTTGAATTGTATTGTAGACAAGTTATTTATGCTCTCTAGCTGACCATATAATGGGAGATGGGAGCATAAGTGTCCAAGCCAGATAGTTCTTCATTCAGGGAACTTGAAAACGTCTGGATTACAATGCCTGATGGCTGTAACCTTACGGCAAAGATATGGTTACCGAAGGATGCTGAAAAGGATCCGGTTCCGGCTATCCTGGAGTATATACCTTACAGAAAAAGGGATTTCAAGGCAGTACGTGATTCCCGGATGCACAGATACTTTGCACAGCAGGGCTATGTATGTCTCCGTGTGGATCTCAGGGGTAGCGGGGATTCTGAAGGGGTTCTCAGGGATGAATATCTTCCCACGGAATTAAAAGATGGCGTGCATATCCTGAAATGGATAGCTGCACAGCCCTGGTGTGATGGAAACGTTGGAATGATGGGAATCTCATGGGGAGGTTTTAATGCACTCCAGATAGCAGCAATGGATCCACCTGAATTAAAAGCTGTGATTACTGTAAGCTCCTCGGACGAGAGATATACCGATGACGTTCATTACATGGGCGGGTGTATGCTCACAGACAACCTTTCCTGGGCTTCGAATATGTTTTCTTATAATTCTATCCCGCCGGACCCTGCCATAGTTGGGGAACGCTGGAAGGATATGTGGCTGGAAAGACTTGAAGGAAGCGGTCTGTGGTTGAAAAAATGGCTTGAACACCAGCACCGGGATGATTACTGGAAACATGCTTCAATAGCCGAGGATTACGGAGCGATCAAATGCCCTGTTTTTGCTGTCAGTGGCTGGGCAGATGGCTATTCAAATACGGTTTTTCGTCTTCTTGAACATCTGGACGTACCAGTAAAGGGTCTTATCGGTGGATGGGGGCACAAGTATCCACATTTAGGAGATCCATGTCATTCGATCGATTTTCTGAACGAGTCTGTAAAATGGTGGGATCACTGGCTCAAAGGTGTGGATACCGGACAGGACAATAAGCCGGCAATCCGTGTGTGGATGCAGGATAGTGTCTCACCCCTGATAGCAAAACGTCCCGGGCGCTGGGTGGCAGAAGAGAAGTGGCCGTCTCGGCGTGTTGAAATGAAAGAATTCATTCTTTCACCGGGCAGGATCAACTTCGAACCCGTAAATACCGGGAAAGAGGAAATGCGTATAATAAGCCCTTTGAGTGTCGGTCTTTTTGCCGGGAAGTGGTATTCCTATTCGGAATCAACGGACAGGCCACACGATCAGACAGAAGAGGACGGAGGTGCGCTTGTTTTTGATAGTCCGGAGCTTGAGGAGGATATCGAGATATTTGGTGCTCCGGAGATTGAACTTGAACTCAGTTCAGACAAAGCTATTGCTATGATAGCTGTTCGTCTCAATGACATGTGCAAAGAAGGCACATCCACCAGAGTTAGCTACGGGCTTCTGAACCTTACACACAGGAATGGTCACGAGAATCCTCAAAAACTGGATGAGGGATATTTTTACAGAATAAGATTACAGATGAATTACGTGGCCCAGTGTTTTCCTGCCGGTAACAGGATACGTGTTTCGATTTCTACCTCTTACTGGCCTTTTGCCTGGCCAAGTCCCGAACCATTTACTCTGAGCATAAAGTCGGGAGGAAAACTGTTCCTCCCCATCAGGCCTCGTGACGACAGGGACGAAAAGCTTCCGGAGATGGGATCACCAATGATGGCTGAACCGGTTCCAACCACACTTCTTGCACCTGCAAAAAGGGAATGGACTGTGACACACAATCTTTCAAGCAATGAAGTGAAACAGAAGATCATCAATAACGATTCCAGGATACATCTTGATGACATAGATCTGGAACTAAAGAAGGATACGACTGAAGTATACTCCTATTTCAATAACAATTACGACACTGTAAGGGGGGAGGTCAATACTATCCGCAGTCTGAAGCGTGGAGATTGGCATGCAATAAGTATCACCAGAACCGTCCTGACGTCCACCCGGACACACTTTCGCATCCGGGCCATACTGGATGCATATGAAGGGGACACACGTTTTTTCAGCAAGAGCTGGGATGAGACCATTCCCCGTGATATGATATAGGTGAAACTATGAAACAGAATGTGTTTGTTGTGGGAATGGACCGGTTCAACCTCGAAAAACTACGGAGACTTCCTGAAGCAGAAGAATGTGATTTTCATGCTGCTCTTTATATCGATGAGATCAGGA
>JAALLO010000153.1_pt1 | contig 18915 bp, 19 predicted proteins | sample 7245941 | NCBI WGS metagenome assembly JAALLO01 (sample SAMN13049198, study PRJNA578106) | oil field metagenome | isolation source: filtered produced water from oil reservoir A2 | place: USA:offshore Texas | collected 2016 | reverse complement strand
TTTAAGGATCAATTTAAGTTGTGATATAATAAGTTTAGAAAAAGATTTGAAATACAAGGATTTTAACACGCTAAAAAGGAAGAGTGGGGTGACAAAATGAATAGCATTTTAAACGTAATCAAAAATAGAATTCTAACCTATGAACAAAAAGTCTTAAGTCTTGCCAGAGAAGCAGAAAATCTTTTAAATGTGTTAAATATAGATGAAGAAGTCCAAGAGTATAGAGATGAAGGCATAATATGTGATCTTTTTGAAGGAAATGCTCCATACAGACCAAGATATATAGTACCTGATTATGAGAAGTTTATGAAAAGAGGAAGTGAGTTATTAGGACTTAAACCACCACAGGATATATGGGAGGCTACAAACAATCTATTGATTTTATATAAACATGTTCCTTCTATAACGTCATTTCCGGTGTATATAGGAAATATTGATAAACTTCTGGAACCCTTTATAAAGGATGAAGATGAAGCTTATAGAGCGATAAAACTGTTTTTAATCCATATCGACAGAACTATAACTGACTCCTTTTGTCATGGAAATATAGGTCCCGAAGATACAAGAGCCGGCAGATTAATATTAAAGGCCGAAAGAGAGCTTCAAAATGCAGTGCCTAACCTAAGCCTTAAATATAGTGAATATACTCCTGACGATTTTGCTATAGATGCAATAAATACAGCTCTAATAGCAGCTAAGCCGAGCTTTGCAAATCATGGAATGTTTTCAAAAGAGTTTGGAGAAGAATACGGTATAGCCAGCTGTTATAATGGGCTTAAAATAGGGGGCGGAAGCTATACTTTAGTCAGATTGAATCTTGCAAAGCTTGCCCAAAGGTCAGAAAATGAGGGTGAATTTATAGATAGAGTGCTGCCAAAGGCGGTAAAGCTGATGGCATCATATATGGATGAGAGGATCAGATTTTTAGTAGAGGAAACAGGCTTTTTTGAAACTAATTTCTTAGTTAAAGAAGGACTAATATATAAAGAAAAATTTACAGCCATGTTTGGGATGTTTGGATTAGCAGAATGCGTAAATTGCTTTGTTGGTTCAGATAAACAGGAAGAAAGGTTTGGACATAGTGAAAGGGCAAATGATTTGGGCCTTAAAATAATAGAAAAGCTGGAAGAAGAAGTAAACAAACATAATAATCCACATTGCAAACCATTTAATGGAAAGTTTCTACTTCATGCACAAGTAGGGATAGACACCGATAAGGGAACAAGTCCCGGATGCAGAATACCAATCGGAGAAGAACCAGAGCTGCATGAGCATCTTATTCAATCGGCTAAATTCCATAGATTTTTCCCAAGTGGCATAGGTGATATATTTAAGTTTGACCAAACTACAAAAAATAATCCTGAGTTTATACTGGATATAATCAAAGGTGTATTTAGTCAAAAAATGAGATATCTATCACTACATGGATCAGACTCTGATGTTATAAGGATAACGGGATACCTTGTAAAAAGATCTGAAATAGAAAAACTGAGAAAAGGAGAACAGGTACTTCAGGATACCGTTGCATTGGGTCTGGGCGCTGTGGATAACCAAAAAGTACTGGAAAGAAAGGTAAGGAGCAATGAATAAAGGCAATGTAAGTAAAATCATACCCTTTAGCTCCGTAGATGGACCTGGTAACAGAACTGCTATTTTTCTTCAGGGATGCAATTTCAACTGCCTTTATTGCCATAATCCTGAGACGATAAATTACTGTAACCACTGCGGCAGATGTGTGAAGGAATGTCCATATAATGCCCTTAGTATATCCGATGAGAAAGTCCTATGGGACAAAAAATCATGTAAGGGATGCGACAGATGCTTGGAAGTGTGCCAAAATGACAGCTCACCAAAGGTATTGCAAATGAGAGTAGAGGAAGTTCTAAAAGAAATAAAAAAAGTGAGACCCTTCATTTCCGGAGTGACTGTTTCAGGAGGAGAATGTACTCTACAGACAGAGTTTATAATAAGTTTATTTAAAGAAGTGAAAAAAATGGGATTAACCGCATTTATCGATACTAACGGTAGCTTACCATTATATGAAAATAAAAAGTTATTAAATATAATGGACATGGCTATGCTGGATGTTAAATCTTATGATCCCAAAGAACATAAAAGGCTTACGGGTAGGGAAAATCAAGTTGTACTAAAAAATGTGAAATACCTTGCAGATATGAATAAGCTATATGAGGTTAGGACTGTAATCGTACCTAAAATTCTAAACAATTATTATAACGTAGATATGATAAGCAAACTGATAGCTTCTATAGACTCCAATATAAGGTATAAATTAATAAAATACAGACAAATAGGGGTAAGAAAGACAATACTAAAAGCAGGTACCCCTACAGATGAAATGATGGAAGAATTAAAGAATTTAGCTATAAAAAACGGATGCAAGGATGTAATAATAACCTAGTAATAAACATGACAGCTACTGATATGATTCAGTAGCTGTTGCTAATAGGAGGTTATTATGATAATAAGTGTCAGCAGGCGGACAGATATATCAGCCTTTTATTCAAAATGGTTTATGAAAAGAATAGAGGAAGGCTATTTTTACAGGGTAAATCCCTATAATCCCAAACAGGTAAAAAGATTTAGTCTATTGCCTAAAGATGTGGATGTAATTGTCTTCTGGACAAAAAATTCTAAAAACATTCTACATTATTTAAAAAAATTGGATAAAAAAGGCTATAATTATATCTTTCAATATACTTTAAATGACTATCCTAAAATATTTGAACCCAACTTATCGAACATAGAAAAAAGAATAGATACATTTATAAGCTTAAGTAGTAACATCGGCAAAGAAAAAGTAATTTGGAGATATGATCCGATAATAATAAGTGACTTAACTCCTATAGAATACCATTTAGAAAAATTTAAAAAACTTTCAAAGAGATTGGCTGATTATACCGATAGAGTTATAATAAGCTTTGTAGATTTCTACGGAAAAGTAGAAAATAGGTTTAATAGGTTACAAATGGCAAATGACATTAATATAAGGGATATGACCTTCTATCCCTATAGGGACGAGCTTATTAGCTTTGCAAAGGAGCTGAAGAAAATAGCTGAAAATAGTAAATTGAAGATCTCTAAATGCTGTGGAAAGATTGACTTAAGCCTTGCGGGAATAGAGCAAAGTAAGTGCATAGATATAGAGTTATTTAACAAGATCTTTGATCTAAACCTAATATATAAAAAAGATAAAAACCAGAGGGAGAAATGCCTTTGTACTGAATCTATAGACCTTGGAATGTATAATTCTTGTTTGCACGGATGTGTTTACTGTTATGCCAATGGAAGTGAAAAAGTAGTTTTAGAAAATCATAGAAAACATTGCGTAGATAGCTCGATATTGATTGGGGCGTTCGATGATGGGGGTGTTGAAGATGGAAAAGGTTGTGAAGAACAGTTGAAATTTGATGTTTAACGGCTTTTATAAGGTGAAATTTCTTAATAACAGCAGAAAGAAAATAGTAAAGAGAAAAACTATAAAAGAGATACCGAAGAAGTCTAATGAACTATATATTAGATTTGAAATAGAAGAATGGAAAGAACTCCAAAGACCAATTAAAGTTCAGGGTACCAAGTAAGGCAAATTATATATGCAAAAGAATTTTTATTAAATAATGCTGAAATAGTGACCGAGTTATGTATAAAATCTAAAGAAGAGTTTAGAATATGGTATGAATTAAAACGTATAGATAAAGAGGTTCAGGAAATATTAAACAAAAACAATAAAAAACAATAAAAAACAATATGGAATATCTACCTTTAAAATATGGTATGATATATAAAATATCAAAGAGGAGTTGTTTTTATGACAGAAAATAAATTTATAAATGAATGCGGTTGCAGCTGTAATGAAGGACATTCTTACGGTAGAGATGGTGAGGAATGCGGATGTGGATATAATCATGACCATAAAGAACAAACTATGCATCTAGCTTTAGATGATGGATCAGAAGTAAAGTGCTTTGTTTTAGGTATATTTGACATAAGTGAACAAGAATATATTGCACTGGTTCCAGAAGGAGAAGAAATAGTTTACCTATATAAATATGACGAAGCAAATGATGGGCCTGTACTTAGCAACATACAAGATGATGAAGAGTTTGAAGCTGTTTCAGAAGTGTTTAGAGAAATATATGAATAATAAATTATAAAGGAGTAATAGGTTTGAAAGCTGGAGATAAAGATTTCTTCAGCTTATTTTATTGCAAACTTGACAGTTTTTGAAGTAAAATAGTTTTAGACAGATACAAGTTTTTACATTTTTTTTACTTCAGAAGATATTGATTTAAATGTTAAAAATGAACATATATTTAACTCAAGGTGATGTTCATGCAAAAGATTAACCTTAAATTAAGAACAAAAATAACTTTGTTAATGATTGTTGTAGAGCTAATATCTATCACTACTGTTGCTTTCATTGCAGGTCACTGGGCTATTAAAAATATAGAGTTGAGTGAAGAAATTAGCATCATGAATACTGCAAAAATCATATCTCATTCAAAAATAGTTAGAGAGGCTCTAAGCAAAAAGGATCAAAGAGGAATAATACAAAAATATATAGAAGAAATATTACAGTCCACAAATAATATAGAAATCATTGTTGTAGCAGATATGAATGGTATTAGATATGGACATCCTGTCCCAGAAAGAGTTGGTAAAAAATTCGTCGGTGGAGATGAAGTAAAAGTTGTACAAAAAGGTGAATCGTATATTTCAGAGGCAGTAGGAACTTTAGGGAGAGAAATAAGAGCATTTGCCCCTATAGATGATATGGAAAATAAACAGATTGGATTTGTTATGGTTGGGACTTTGATTCAAAGTTTACAAAAGGCTAAAGCTGAAAGTTTATATAACATATTCCTCATTTCACTTATTGGATTATTAATAGGTATAACGGTAGCTTTACTTTTATCAGCCAAAATTAAAAATGAACTTTTGGGATTGGAGCCTAAAGAAATAACGAAACTTTATATTGAAAAAAAGGGTATGTTGGATGCAATACATGAAGGTATAATTGCTATTAACCAGGATTTAGAAATAACTTTAGTAAATAACTCTGCAATGGAAATACTTGGCTTAAAAGAAAAAGATATAAATGATATAATCGGCAAAAAAATAAAAACAGTATTTCCAACCAGTAAGTTAGTAGAGGTTTTTAGAACCGGTGTTCCTGAATATAATCGTGAACAAGTAATAAATAATACGATAATACTTACAAATCGAGTGCCAATAAGGTATCAAGATAAAATCGTGGGAGCAATTGCTACTTTTAGAGATAAAACAAAGATAACTAAATTAGCAGAAGAAATTACCGGAGTAAAACAGATTATTGAAGCTCTAAGGGCTAATACCCATGAATTTATGAATAAGCTTCATGTTATACTAGGACTTATCCAATTAGAAGAGTATGAGGAAGCCAAGAAATATATTATTAATGAATCGGAAAAGCAACAGCAGATAGTAAGTTTAATCATAAAGAAAATAAATGACCCTACTATTGCTGCATTGATACTGGGAAAACTTAGCAGAGCAAAGGAACTTGGAGTTAATATTAATATACTGGAAGAAAGTTATTTAGAAAAACACGTAGGAAGAATAAATAGTAATATTTTAACAACGATTATTGGGAATCTGATTGAAAATGCTATGGAATCAGTTGCCAAGTCTAATAAGAATAATAGAAACATAGATTTACTTATACAGGAGCTTGACGAAATAATAAAGATTGAAGTTTTAGATACAGGTGTAGGAATAAGAGAAGAACATATAAGGTTAATATTTAAAAGAGGATTTACTACCAAGGAAGGTAATACAGGAGTAGGATTGTTCTTAGTAAATGAAATTGTAAATACGCTTAATGGTCGAATTGAAGTTGAGTCTAAATTAAACCAATATACAAAATTCAGTATAATTATACCTAAACATGTTTAAGAAGGAGGGTAATAATGATTAAGGTGTTAATTGTCGAAGATGACCCAATGGTTGCCCATTTAAATAAAAAATATGTAGAGAATGTAGAAGGATATCAAGTAGTAGATATAGCCAATAATGGTGAGAAAGCTTTAAAACTTCTTAGAACAAATAAAATAGATTTAGTGGTACTGGATGTATATATGCCTAAATTAGATGGAATCAGTTTGTTGAAGGAAATGAGAAAAAGATTTTTTATGACAGATGTTATATTAGTAACAGCCGCTAAAGAAGCGGATAATATTGATTCAGTACTTAAGTTAGGAGCAGTAGATTATTTAATAAAACCCTTTGAATATGAGAGATTAAAGAAGGCACTGGATAGTTATAAGATTAGATATAATCTTTTACGTAATAATACTCCAATTAATCAGGAAGATATAGATAAAATAACTAAACAAAACGTTATGGAAGTTTCAAAAGATAAATTGGAAAAGGGATTGCACAACAAGACATTAGAGCGTATAAGAAATTTCATGAGAGCTAATAGAGAATGCTTTTATTCTGCTGAAGAAATTGCTAAAAAGATGGACTTATCTAGGGTAACTATAAGACGATATTTAGAATACTTGACATCCATAGGGGAAATTATACTTGAGATAGAATATGGTTCAGTAGGCAGACCAACTCATCTATACAAGTATAATTATACTAAATAGCTCTATTAATATAAGAATGTTAGAAAAATATCTATATTTTTTTTATTTACAAAATGTTTAGTATAATTACTAAATATTTTTTTTTATTTTTGAATACTTTAATATATTTATATAGACATATAGAGAAAGGGTGTTTTTATGAATTATGCTGAAAGAAGTCTTAAATTGCACGAAGAAAAGTCAGGGAAAGTAGAGATACTGTCAAAGGTCAAGGTTGAAGATAGGGATGATTTAAGCTTAGCCTATACCCCTGGAGTAGCCGAGCCATGTAAGAAAATTTATGAAGATGAGGAAAACGTTTATAAATACACAGCTAAGGGGAATTTAGTAGCTGTAGTTACTGATGGTTCAGCTGTTTTAGGATTAGGCGATATAGGACCTAAGGCTGCCATGCCGGTAATGGAAGGAAAGTCTATTCTATTTAAAGAGTTTGCAAATGTGGATGCTTTTCCAATTTGCCTTGCAACTAAAGATATTGATGAAATTGTAAAAAGCGTAAAATTAATAGCACCAACCTTTGGAGGGATAAATTTAGAGGACATTGGTTCACCTAGGTGTTTTGAAATTGAAGAAAGATTAAAAAAAGAATTAGATATACCTGTTTTTCATGATGATCAACATGGAACTGCTATAGTTGTGACAGCAGGACTGATAAATGCACTGAGGTTGATAGACAAAAAAATAGAAGAAATAACTGTAGTGGTTAATGGTCCTGGAGCAGCAGGAGTAGCCATTGTTAAAATGTTGAAGAGCTTAGGAGTTGGAGATATATTACTTTGTGATAGAAATGGAATAATTTATAAAGGCTCACCTAAAATTAGTGGACACAAAGCAGAGATGGCAGAAATAACTAATAAGAATGGTAAAAAAGGTTCATTAAAAGATGCTATGAAAAATGCAGATGTGTTTATTGGTGTTTCTGTAGCAAATGTTGTAACTGAAGAGATGGTAAAAAGCATGAATAAAGATGCAATTATTTTTGCAATGGCAAATCCTGTTCCTGAAATAATGCCAGATTTAGCTAAAAAAGCTGGTGCAAGGGTTGTTGGTTCAGGACGTTCAGATTTTCCAAATCAAATAAATAATGTTCTTGCTTTTCCAGGAGTTTTCAGAGGAGCGTTAGATGTAAGAGCTACTGACATAAATGAAGAGATGAAATTGGCGGCAGCCTATGCTATAGCAGATATAATAAGGGGGGAAGAACTACGTGAGGACTATGTTATACCGGATCCATTTGACAAAAGAGTAGTATCAAATATTGCAGCAGCAGTTTCAAAAGCAGCAAGAGAAACTGGAGTTGCAAGAATATAAATATATTATCATTTAGAGGGGAGAGTTAATTTATGACAACTTCAGCTGTAAAATTAAATCAATCTTTTGAAAAACAAAGCTATAAAATCATCGGATTGTCATTACCAATGTTTTGTATTTTAGCTGCAGTAGCTTTTTTAGGGACTTATTTAGGTGTACTTCCAAAGGGAATGATTGGAGCATTTGCATTAATGATGATCGTAGGAGCAATATTTAATGAAATCGGGACACACTTACCAATAGTAAAGGATTATTTAGGTGGTGGGGCAATAGTAATTATTTTTGGTTCTGCAGCATTAGTAACCTATGGAGTATTCCCAGAATACACAGTAGAAATAATGACAAATTTTATGAAAAGTGAAGGCTTTCTTAACTTTTATATTGCTGCATTGATTACCGGTAGTATTTTAGGAATGGACAGAAATTTATTAGTAAAAGCAGCTATCAGATATCTTCCGGCAATTATAGGAGGGGTTGTTACGGCACTAGGATTAGTTGGACTAGTAGGAGCGCTTATTGGATATGGTGCAAAAGAAGCTATATTATATATAGGTGTACCCATTATGGGAGGAGGAATGGGTGCTGGTGCAGTTCCGCTATCAAAAATATTTGGTGAAGATTTAGGAAAAGATACGACTGAAATGCTTTCAGTTATGGTACCGGCGGTTGCCCTTGGTAATGCATTTGCGATAGTAGTAGCAGGATTATTAGATAAACTTGGTAAAGCCAAACGTGATCTTACAGGTAACGGTGAACTGATGAAAATAAACAAAGGTGAAGCAGTTGTAGATAAGCAGCAAAATGTTGAAATCGATTATAAAGCTATGGGGATTGGTTTATTACTTTCTGTTATATTCTTTGTATGGGGTAAAATGATTGGTAAATTTTTTCCACAAATACACTCATACGCTTGGATGATTCTCAGTGTAGCAATAGTTAAAGTTTTAGGCATAATGCCTAGAGAATATGAAGCAGGAGCTTTTCAATGGTTTCAATTTATTATGAAGAATTTAACAGGAGTTCTGTTAGTTGGTATAGGTGTAGCTTATACAAACTTAAATCAAATTATTGATGCATTTAGTTTGCAATATGTATTATTAGTAGGTGTAACAATTATAGGAGCAGTAATAGGTTCTGGAATAGTAGGTAGAATAGTAGGTTTCTATCCAATTGAATCTTCAATTACTGCCGGATTGTGTATGGCTAATATGGGTGGTACTGGTGATGTGGCCGTATTGTCAGCATCGGATCGAATGAAATTAATGCCATTCGCACAAATTTCATCACGTATTGGCGGGGCATTTATGCTTATTTTGGCAAGTTTATTATTAAAATTATTCATATGATTTATAGTATTAGAACAGATAATTTTTATCTGTTCTAATACTATTGAACCAACTGTATTAATTTCTCAGTTACACCCTGTAGGCTTTGCATTATTCTTCGATTATTATAGCTTCTACAGGGCATGAATCTGCTGCTTCTTTTGCACATTCCTTAGCTTCACCATCAGGATTTTCTACTGTCACATCGGCAGTTCCTTCAGAATTCATTTTAAATACCTTTGGACATATACCTTCACACATGCCGCAGCCAATACATGTATCTTTATCTACTTTTACTTTCATGTTATTACCTCCTTTGGTGATTGTAATAATTTAAAGAGTTTTTTATCCTTTCGAGATTATAATGTCATTGAGCAATAAATCTATCTGTGATTGGAATCACAGTAAAGTAAAAAAATATATCAAAATTTTCTGAAAAAACTGTTTATTTATATATATCTGTGGTATAATATAAATAAGAAGAATATAAAAGATATATTCTTCTTAATCAGATTCTGATTCACTTATGTTGAAGTAAAGAAGTTCGAATTTAGAATCAAGAGTAAAAAAGCTATTAGTAAAGTTTCAAATTCAATAAAGTTACTTTAAATTGATTGGTGAAGATCGATTTAAATTTTAGAAACTTGAAAAACTAAATGGAACAAATGAAATTGAGAAATTAAGTTTGAATGAAGTTTAGTTTAAAAGACAAGAAAGGAATGAGGTTGTAATACAGTTAGAAAGTGAAAAGCTAAGTGGATTAGGATCTGAGGGATAGTCAGTTCACATATAATAGATATATGATGAACTGACTATCTTACTTTTTGAAAAAATATTTCTTGCTTAAATATTGACACCCCGCTTTTTAAGACGGTGTGTTAATCAATGATTCAAGATTACTTGTATGAGCTTATTTCTATATCATCTATCCATATAGGAGCGTTGAAATCATATAAAACTATTTCCACTTTATCTATATTTTTTGACGTTTCGCTTACTTCAAGCATCTCCCATGATTTTATCTTCTTTGGATTATATTATATGAACTGTTCAAAAATCTTGCTGCCCCTCTATATCCTTTGATATAAATTTTCACATTATCTAGGGTAGAAGAAGCAATCAACATAGATACGATAGGTTTATTCTTTATATCCAAATTTTTAATGCTTATTATTTCAAAATTGTTTTTCCCTTCTTCTTCAAGTGTTAGTGAGTAATTGCCGCTTCTAAAGTATTCATGGCTATTTTAGAAAGTTTATTTTTGGGTTCCTTGTCCCTATTCTTTAGCTTCATTTAGCTTATCTGAGGGCGGATTATTAGACGCATTTTTATCATCAGAATTATCGTCTATCCTGTAATCATCCTCCATATAGAGGTCATAAATGTATATCTTTCTAAAATTATCGTAGATTTCATTTAAACTTTTGTAATCGTGGCCGTCGTTTTTTAATTTATCAATAAATTCTTTGATCTTTTAATTGTTCTATCATTTTCAAAAGTTTCATTTTCATCGGATTTGGTTGTAAAAATAATCTTTTCCATGATTAATCCAATTTTTTTAGCTATTTTGCTAAAATCATGGATTTTTTCAAAATTTTCATCAAAGATTATCAGCTCATTAAATAAGAGGACATCATTTTTTAAAATAACTTGTGATTCATCGATAAATATATTTTTTAAGCTATTGTTGAAAACATCATATTTAACTATCTTTGTTAGATATTCATAGGCTAAATTTATTTTATGCTTAAGGGTAGTATTAAAATAATTTAAGTAAGTGTCAAGGGGAGTTCCTTCTTTATATTCAGTAACTACAACTACCTTATCATCTAATACTTTTAGATGAACTAGATTATTTAGCCCCTTTTGAAATTGCGACGCAGAAATTATGTCCTTGAATTTATCTCTTGACAGTAGATTGATTACTGCTACTTCATTTGGATTTTCTTTGCTTGTGCCGATCAAGATCTTTTGATATGCATCATCTTTAAATATTTCAAGTATATCATATTTATCAATGTATGAATTCCTCATGTCAATTATCTACCTTACAAAAAAATTATACATTAAATTTAAAAGTTCTTTATTTTCTACAAATTTCCTGCAAAAAAGTATAATTTTTTTCTTTTTCTAAATAATTTTTTCGAAGATCTTTAGAGTTTTATTTTGTCTAAATACTTTTTCCTGGTGAAAAAGATTCTTCTTTTTACCTTTATTTAAAGCTGGAACCTTATATAATAATTTTTAGAAAAATTTAAAGGCTTTTGTTACAATATAGTTATGAAAACCTTTTTGAGGGGGACTTGAGTTGGTAAAATTTTTACATATAGGGGACGTGCATTTAGATACTAGTTTTTACTCTAAAAATAAAGTGTTAAGGAAGAAACTTAGGGAAGGTATTAGAAAGGCCTTTAATAACGCTATAGACTTATGTATTGAAGAAAAGGTAGATGCACTTTTAATAGCCGGAGATCTCTTTGATAACGATAAACTGTCCTTTAAAACAGAGCAGTTTTTGATCAAAGAGTTTACCAGGCTAAGGGAACATAATATAAAGGTCTTTTACGCCACAGGAAACCATGACCCAGGACACATAAGCTATAGGGCAAATTCCATCAGATGGCCTGACAATGTACATGTATTTAAGGAAGACAGAGTAGAGACAGCCTATATATATAATTCTGACAATAAAGCGGTTTGCAAAATAGTATCTTGTGGGCATAAAACAAGTACCGAAGGTAGAAATCTGGTTCTGCATTTTCCCATAAAGGAAGAAAACCTTCCCCATGTGGGGCTTTTACATACCATGGTTACTAGTGCAGGAGGAGTTCAGGATCATGATAGATATTTGCCTTGCAGCAGAGAAGATCTTGAATCAAAGATGTACGACTATTGGGCCCTAGGACATATCCATAAAAGACAGAAGATTAGTGAAAACTGTGAAATTTATTACCCGGGTAATATACAGGGAAGACATCCTAGGGAGACGGGAGAAAAAGGGGGACTCTTAGTTACTATAGATGAGTTAGGCAGTATTACTACTGAGTTTAAACCTTTATCTGCTATTCAGTGGCAAACCTTAGCTCTAGATGGTTTAGAGGATATAAAAAGCTATGATGAGCTTAAAGAATATATAAAAAACAATATAGAAAAATATGTAGAGCAAAATGGATTGCCGGACAGTGATTTAATATTAAGGGTGGAGCTTCAGGGAAGAGCTTATTTAAAAAGGGAACTACAGTTGGAGGATAATATTGATCAGCTTACTGAAGACTTAATATTAGATTTAAACCTATTGAATTTAGAAATTAAAGTCGATAATTTGATGAATGTTTTAAATATAGAGAACTATAGAGAAGGAGATCACGTACTTTCATCAGTTCTATGTTTATTGGATAATATTGAGGAAAATAGAGAACTCATAGAAAGATTAATGGAAATACCTTTAGCAAATAAAAGAATAAGAAAGAAAGATGACAAATTATCTTATTTTAAAGAACTGGCAAATGGTTTGGATGAGGAAGCAGTAAGCTTGATGGTAGGTGATGTTGATGAAGATATCTAAGTTGGAGATAAAGGATTTTGGCAAATTTACGGGGTCAAAAACTATAGATGGCATTGATCCTCGTATAGTGCTTTTTTATGGAAAGAATGAGGCTGGTAAAACTACTATTTTTAACCTCATCAAGGCAATGCTGTACGGATTTTATCCAGCTAGGGCCGACTCCCACCCCTATTCTTCATGGGAAAATGGAAAGATAGAGTTTACAGCCTATTTGAATACTAGGGGAGGAGATGAGGTTGTTGTATATAGGAAGCTGCTTAGCAGGCCTCAGGGAAAATATGGATTTGGCGATAAATATAGAAACTTAAGAAATGAAACAGTTCCCGAGGCAAAACATATATCAATGGAAATCTATGATAAAATATACGCCTTGAGGGTAGAGGACTTAATTCAGATACAAGGACAAGCATGGGAAGAGGTAGAAGATAAGCTGTTAGCAGGTTATGGAACCGATGTTATAAAGAACACAAGAGATGTGCTAAAAAATCTGAGAGATGAGTGCGACAGTATATGGCGTGAAAGTGGCAGAGGGAATTTTCTTATCAAGGAACTGGAAGGTCAGATAAAAGAGTTAAAAAGAATGAAAAAAGAAGCTCAGAGGCAGGAAGAAGAAATCAGACGGGCGGATTTGAAAATCTATGAAATAGATGATGAAATAAAAAAGCTAAGGGAAGAAAAACTAAACTTGAGGGCTCTGCTAAATAAGGCTAAGGAGCTTACACCTGTAAAAAAGGTATTAGACCAGATAAATAGTTTAAAAAGCAAACTTGTAAAAGAAGATATAAGTTCTTCCCTTCCCATTAATATAAGAGAAAGGATTAAGGAAGTAAAGGAACAGATTGAGGAAATAAAGAGCAAAATTAAAGAAAAGAGTCAGTTAATAGAGGACAAGAAGAAAGAGAAATTTAATTTTGAGCCGGCAGATATGTTGATTCTGGAGAATAAGACTAAAATAAACATTTATTCAAAGAATTACAGTAAAATAGAAACACTAAAGGGAAATATAGAGAGAATAAGGAATGATATAAAAAGGCTCCGAGATAGATTATCTCATGAATCGGAGAATGTTTTATCGAAAAAATGGAATGATGATATTAGAAAAGAATTCGAGCGTATAAATAAATCAGAACTACAGATTCTAGTAAATAAATACAAAAATATAAAAAAGGAGCTCCATGAGGTTTTGTTAAAAAAGGAGCTGCAGTCTTCAGCAACGATTGAAATAAAATTTTCAAAGGTATATTTGCTTGGTATAGTGTTTGGATTGATTCTTATCATGGTCGGATTTTTCATAGATAGCTCTTTAGTTATGGCAGCAGGTCTAGGGGGCATTATTTATGGATTAACCGGGGTGATCAATTATAAGAATATGAAAAAAAATTATGAAAAACATCTAAATAAAAGGAAAGAATCAAATAGTCTTAAGAAAAAAATCAAGGATTTAGAAAATAAGGTTGTCGAGTGCAAACAGGATTTAAAGAACTATCTTAAAGGCATACCTGTTTCAGATTTAACTATAGATAATATAGATGAGATGTTTGTACCAAGCTTAATTAAGATAAAGGATATGGTTTATAGCCTAAGAGAATTAGAAAAGGAGCTTGATGGACTTAGAAATGAATATTTAAAGAAAGAAGCTGAACTGAAGAGTTTTCTAAAACAGTTTTGTATTGAGGACTATATAAAGGAAGAGGAATATATATATATACTTAAGGACAGGTTGGAAGATCTAGAAAAAAAACTTCTTATAAATGAAGGGTTGGAAAAGGAAATAATTGATATTCAAAGAGAATTAACTTCTTTAAAGGATAAGCAAGAAAAACTTATGAGTAAATTAGAAGAGTATCAGGACAAATTAAAGGATATTGGAGATGGTGATTTAGAAAGGGGTCTTGATATAGCGGAGGAAAACTCAAGAATCAAGGCAAAAATCGAATCTTTGAAAGAAGAATTAAATACCATAAGCAATTTGGACGTTATGGTAAAAGAAATTGAAAACTATAGTAAAACAGACAAATGGATATTTTCCGAATACGAAGTAATGAAGGCTGAAGAAAAGCAGGAGGAAATAAATCAAAAACTAAATGAAATCGGGATTCAGAGGGCAAGACTTGAAGAAAGTATAAAGAGTCTTTCTGAAAGTCTTGGAATAGATGAGATAGAGAGCAGGCTTACAATATTAGAAGAAAAACTTGAAAATGTCCGTAGAAGAAGAGATAGATTGGCTTTGCTTTCTGAGGTTATAAGATTTGCAGATCAAAAATTTAGAGAAGAAAATCAGCCCGATGTTCTTAAAAATGCAAGTAAATATTTTGAAATTATTACTAATGGGAAGTATACTGATATATTTCTAGAGCAGTCTGAAGAAGGCAGTAATGTAATGGTAAGAGAATCAGGAGAAGTTATGCCTAAGAGAGTTGTGGATACCTTTAGCAAAGGTACACTGAATCAATTGTATCTGGCCCTTAGACTGTCATTGATAGATCATCTTGATAGGGACAAGGAAGCTTTGCCAATTTGCTTTGACGAACTGCTGGTAAATTGGGATGAAACAAGGCTTGATAACAGTCTTGGTCTGCTGAATGAAATTAGTAAAAAGAGACAGATTTTCATCTTTACTTGCCATGAGTGGATGGCTGAAAAGATAGAAAGATTCTTTAGAGTAAAAAGGATAGTTCTTAAATAAACAATTTATTTAGAAGGAGTTGAAAGGTCCTGATCTGAAAACATATATATATATATTAAAAAAGTAATCAGAAAAGTATATAATAAAGTAAAGAAAGATAAGGAAAATTCAAAAAATTTAATATAGGAGTGTTGCATTTGTTTGAACTTGAAAAATGTTTGGCCTTTATCACAAATAATGCGGCAAAAAAGATGGGTGATGCATTCAATGAAAAACTTATAACTTTTGGAATTACAAGGGTACAATGGATAGCTTTATATTATCTGGGCCAATCTGAAACAATAAGTCAGCAAGAGTTAGGTAGAAAAATGGATATAAAGCATCCAACGGTGGCACGGCTTATTAATAGAATGGAGAAGGAAGGCTATGTAAAAAGAATAGCATGTCCTGAAGATAAGAGAATTAGAAATCTTAAGCTTACAGAAAAAGGAATTACTCTCAGAAATAGATTGCTTCCAGAATGTGAAAGAATCAGCAAAATTTTTGTAGATGGCATAAGTGAAGATGAAAAAAATCTTTATAAAGATATATTAGATAGAATGATTAGAAATACGGGTAAAATACAAGAATGTTAGAATAAATTAAAAAAGGAATCCCAGGTCAGAGGATTCCTTTTTCAACTTACTTACTAAGCTCTATATGAATATCCTTTAAAATTTTACTGATTGGTATATTTTGAGGACATGCCTTTTCACATTTTCTGCAGTCAACACATGATGATGCTCTATTTTCTTCTTTAAGCAGATTGTTGTAGGCAAAGGATGAATGCTCTAGAGCATCATACATATATACATCATTATAAAGAGTAAAGTTTTGAGGAATGTTTACACCTGCTGGACATGGCATACAATATTCGCAGTTGGTACAATTAACCCTAGTCATTTCAATGTATTTGTTCTTTACCTCATTTATGATATCTAATTCCTCTCCCGTCAATGAACTTGGAAAGGCCTTTTCTACAGTGACGATGTTTTCAATAACCTGATCCAAATTTGACATACCACTTAAAACAACGGAAACCTCTGGGAAATTACATACCCATCTTAAGGCCCACTCTGCAGGGGTTCTTTTTATTTGGGATCTATCCCAAATATTTTTTATTTTATCCGGGGGATTTACAAGCTTTCCTCCTTTAAGTGGCTCCATTACGATAATGGCCAAATCCTTTGAGGCGGCATACTTTAGTCCTTTTATACCTGCCTGATAGTTTTCATCCATATAATTTAACTGTATTTGGCAAAATGTCCAATCGTAAGCATCAACTATTTCTTTAAATAAGTCTAATTCATCATGGAAGGAAAAGCCGGCATACTTGATTTTACCTTCACTTATAGCTTTTTCAAGAAAATCAAATACACCTATTTTTTGAAGTTTAACCCATCTTTCTTCATTAAGGGCATGAAGCAGATAGAAATCAATATGGTCGGTACCTAGTTTTTCGAGCTGCTCATTTAAGTATTTATCAAAGTCTTCATAGGTATTTGTAAGCCATATGGGAAGCTTTGTAGCTAAATATACTTTTTCCCTATAGCCATCCTGAAGTGCCTTTCCAACCAATGGTTCACTATTTCCCTTATGATATGGATAGGCAGTGTCTATGTATGTTACACCATTATCTATGGCATAACGAATCATTTTTATAGCTTCGGCTTCCTTAATCCTTCCGCTGTCTCCATCTATTATGGGTAGCCTCATGCACCCAAAGCCAAGAAGTGAGGGCTTAAGATCCAATTTACCGAACTTTCTGTATTGCACTTACAATCACCTTCCATTCATTATTGATTTATGAATTTACACAATTATTATATCATTAAATGTTATAAAGGTTTATGAAATATTGGACTTTTTAAAAAGTATCAGTTGATAAAATAGTAAATTTTGGAGGAAAACAAATTCCTTTGTAGAATAAATTATAAAAGGGGAGATGCAATGTTGAAAAGCTACTGGACTAAAGATGCTGAGTTTGAAAAGAATAAGAAAGCCATACTTAAAAGGATAGAAGCTTCAAATGCAAATATACCCAAGATAGGTAGAAATATTACTAATCTCAAGGAAGAAAATAAAAAGCAAATTTCCCATAGATATGTATGGGAATATGAAATAGAAGAGTATAAAAGAAGAAAAAATAAAGAAAGGCTTTATTTGCTTGGGGCTCTTTCAGGTGTCATTAGCTTAGTAATTACTGTGGCAGTTAATTATCATGAGATGGGGACTGTAATTTTGACCATAATAAAATTCATAAAGAAAGTATTTGGAAATAGTATTATATTTCAATAGAGCCTATGGCTCTTTTAATGTTTATAGAAATAATAAAAGTATATATATAATTTTAAGGTTTTTGTAAGGTTTTTAAGAATTCTTTTATTATATACTGGTTGTGGTGGATAAATATATAAATTACAATTCTAGTAAATAAGATGGAATTATGTCAGGACATAAAAAATCTTTTGTCATAGAGAAACGTGTTAAAATATGATAAAAAAGTTTATATTTTTTGGAACAAAATAGATACTTTAGGTGTCTAAATATTAGATGGAGTCATAAAGGGGGTAGTAGTATTTGTCATTATTAAAACTTAAGGACATACATCGAAGCTATAAAATGGGTCAGCTTAATGTAGAGGTGTTAAAAGGGATTGATTTGGAGATTGAGGATGGAGAATTTGTTTCTATAATGGGACCTTCAGGCTCAGGAAAGTCAACCCTGCTTAATATAATAGGGTGCTTAGATGCTCCAACTTCAGGGAGTTATGAGATCCAAGGAAACAGAGTCGAAAGACTACGCGATAGTCAGCTTGCGGACATAAGGAATGAATTTATAGGTTTTGTATTTCAGCATTTTCACCTTCTATCTCACTTAAGTGCTTTAGAAAACGTAGAACTTCCTCTAATATACAGGGGAATATGGGGAAAAACTCGCAGGAAGAAAGCAGTGAAGGCTTTGGAGATGGTAGGACTCAGCGATAGGCTACACCATTTACCATCCCTATTATACTTGCTGACGAGCCTACTGGGGCACTGGATTCAAGATCTAGTGAAAATATAATGAAGATATTTAAAAAGCTTAATCGTCAGATGGGTATGACTATAGTTCAAGTAACCCATGATCATGATGTTGCTTTGCATGGGCAAAAAATATTTCATATACTAGATGGAGAAATAGATAGGGTGGATGTAATAGAATCAGGAGGTGCTATAAGATGACACAACGTATTTTTATGATACTTTTAATATTAGTTATAGTATTCGGTGGAGGCTTTTATGCTTATAAACAACTTTTGCCACCAGAGATTGAAGAGACACAGGGACCTGTATACTCTACAGAAAAGGTTGTTAAAGGAGATATTGCAGTAGGAGTGGAGACAACAGGAAGACTTGA
>JAALLO010000328.1_pt1 | contig 19146 bp, 14 predicted proteins | sample 7245941 | NCBI WGS metagenome assembly JAALLO01 (sample SAMN13049198, study PRJNA578106) | oil field metagenome | isolation source: filtered produced water from oil reservoir A2 | place: USA:offshore Texas | collected 2016 | reverse complement strand
TAGCTATTTTCTGTCAACTAAAGGGTACTTATTTTATAGGGTGCTGGCAATATTTTTTTCCATTTTTGCTGCTAGAATTTTAAACTTCCATTTGCTCTATTTTTAATTTACCATAAACATTTTCTATTATATGCTGACTTTATAGAAAAATTAGTAGTTGAAAATGAAATTATTAGCACAAATGTATTAGGCTTTCTAAACTCTAGTTATTACGTGAAAACTAAGGGTTTGAATGGTGATTCTGAAATCCATTTTATAAGAAAGAGAGATTTACCTGAAAAAAAGATCATAATTTTAAGTGCAACGATTAATGAAAGAATTGCAAAGATGGTTTTCGGTGAAAATGTTAATTTCTATGACATAGGAAATGTAGAACACAAAGGTGAAATTCTGCAAATCGTGACCAAAAGTTTTAGTAGATTTAAAGTCCAAGAGGATTATGATGGTATGGTTAATGTTGCAAAACGACTAATAGAACAATATAATCCTAGAAGTAGTATAATTACTTATAAAGGATATTTTAAAGAAATAGGTAATATAGCAATGCATTTTGGTGATACAGCAGGAAAAGATAGTTTAAAAGGGCAAAATATTACTGTGATTGGAACTCCACATGTAAATCCAATTACTTACTTGTTATTAAGTCATATTTTAGGCCACAATGTACAACTTGATGGTAGCAAAATGGAGTATCTTCCTGTAAGTAGAGATAACTATAGATTTTATTTCCAAGCATTTGGAAATGATGATCTATTACGTGAAATTCAGTTTTATGTGATTGAATCAGAGTTAATGCAGGCAGTAGGGAGGGCTAGAACATTAAGGGAAAATTGCAGAGTGTTAGTTTTAAGTAATTATCCAATTCAAGGAGCAGATTTTATTCCAATTTCTCTAAGTGAAATCAACAGTTACAAAAATGCGTCATAAGGATTCTTCATAGACAGGTTTTTACCTGTCTATTTTAATTAATATTATCCGATTCAGGAATAAATTCGTTTTGCAAAAAATCTTGTGTTCTATACCACATGTTTGTCAGTTTTTCTTTTATTTCAGTTGAAAGATCTGGATTTTTTTCTTCAATAATTTCAATTTGTAGTTTGTTTATCCATTCTAATTCATCCTTAATAACATTAAGAGTTCCTCTAGTTTTGATATAATCATCAATTAAATTTAAAGATTTTTGGCAATATGAATCTATAGACAAAATATAATAGTAGTAAATGTTATACAATTTACCAGAAAAAATAATATTTGAAAAATATAATGGTGAGTTTACATCATCTTTTAATACGTCTTTAATTATTTCTAGAGCCCATTTAGTACTTTTGACAATATACTGTTTATCTTGTTCTTCTAAGGTATTATTTTTTAAAAGACCTTTGAATATATTTTTACAAATATTATATCTTTCATAGAATACACTAAGAAAATCTAACCAAGGTAATCTACTATTATTATAAACATAATCTCTATATAAAGTTTCTGCATTGTTTATAAAGTCTTCAATCGAGGATAACAAAGCCAGACATCTTTTGCAATAGTTCAATTTTTTTGTATTATAATAATTTTCAACATAACTATTGTTTTTAATTAAAGTCTTAAAATCTTCTAAATCGTTAATAAAAGACAAAAATCATTTAACCTCCTTACATTTTAGTATCTTAGTTACATCATGATAACACTTAATTAAAAGGATTGCAAGATCATAAAAAGGTCCTGAAATTATGTGGAAATTGCGGTACAATATATAAAAAAGTAGGAGGAAGACGTTTGGAAGCAATTATTAAGGGTATTTTAATTTCTTTAATAGTGATTATTGCAGGTAGTATGTTTGGAATAAAAGCAGTTATGACTCTATATAGTTTATTTGGAATAAAATCAATCATTTTCATTTTGGGATATATAGTTCTATTTATATCTGGAATTACTTATGAATGGCAATGATAGAAGTAATCGTAATAAATAATTTAAGTATGCTGTAATTTCCTTGAAAGCATGCTATACTTTCTATAAGTAAGTAACTCTCCTTTCTTTCTTAAGTGTATATATATGAAAACCCTTGCTCAAGGTTCTCTGTAGTGATGCTACAACGGCAGATAATCCGAGAGAAAATTGAAGCAAGGGTTTTTCTTATTAGTGCTTAATAAATATTGTTACTAGAACATAACAGTTAATAATAATTATTATCATTAATAATAACCATTAACTATTAATAAAATCTTGTAAAGGTGTTTATAAGGGTTTTATAAAAGTTTAATAATGGTTAATAAACGTTAATAACCATCAATAATTTTTATTAACAGAGACTTACATACAAGATATTTTTCGAAAACTATAAATAAATAGCATTTTAAAGGATATGAAAGAAATAAATATGAAAAAAATGAATTAAATAGGATTAGTAATATAATTTACTAAAATAAAGAAATTCAATACTAAATCATTAAAAACAAAAAATTATGTAATACAAAATTATATTAGTAACAAATTTTTTCAATACTTTTTAAGAAGATATTATCAATATTAGTTGATATAAGAATTTATTTATTTTTTTCACTGAAAAAAGTCATAAATAGGTAACTTAAGAGAAATATAAAGAAATAAAAAGAAAAAATTAGAATTAATTAAATATTCTACGACATTTAATCAAAATAGGGTCAATAGAAAAATTATGCTAGATTATAAGAAAACTGAGTAAATATAAAATCTTTATAAAAAGAGAAATTATTAAGAGGAACTAAGTAGTTTTATTTATCCATGGTTTCTTTCTTTTTTTGCAATAGAAAAAAAGGAAAAGGGAAATTTCTATCGAATTCATAAATATTAAATCAAGATAGCAAATATATTTGAACTTGAAACATTGTAAAAATAAATAGAAAAAGATTTAGATACAGTAAGAATTGCAAATGATTATTTAAACAATAAAAATAGAAAGTTTTAAAAGTTAAATATGTTAGGTGGATTTCTAGGAGGCGATAAAATGTATCAACCAGAACCACATTCATTTAAATTTACTTCTCTATTAAATGATATTGAGCAGGGTTTAATTAAAATACCTCAATTTCAACGTGATTTTGTTTGGTCAAAGGAACAGTCAGCACGATTGATGGATAGCATTATAAAGGGCTATCCTATAGGGACTTTTATTATATGGAAAACCAAAGAAAGGTTACGTTCTATACGAAATATAGGAGGAGTAGACTTACCTGATACCCCTGAAGGTGATTTTATTCAATATGTTCTAGATGGACAGCAGAGAATGACCAGTTTATATGCAAGTTTAAAGGGTGTGATTATTAAAAGAGAAACAAAAAATGAGGATTTTTCGGAAATATATGTGGACTTAATGGCTTCTGAAGACGAAGATATTGTAATTACCGATATTAGTGAAAAAGAACCGGGTAGTTATATTAAACTTACTGACTTACTAAATGGAGGACTTTCTTTAGCCAAAAAATTTGATGAAAAGTATCACGATAAACTTGATGACTATTATAAAAGAATTGCCACTTATGATTTCCCTGCTATATTAATTAAGAATTCTTCAATTGATATTGCAACTGAAATATTTACACGAATTAATATTGGTGGCAAAAAACTCTCGGTATTTGAAATAATGGTTGCTAAGACTTATGATGCTGAAAGAAATTTTGATTTATCAGAAAAGTATGATGAATTAATTGATTCATTAAGTGATGTTGATTATGATACTATTTCTGAAGCCACAGTATTACAAACTATATCAGTTTGTTTAGTAAAAGAGTGTTCTAAAAAGCATATTTTAAAACTAGATAAGCAACAATTTATTAATATTTGGGATGATGTAGTAGATGCAATTGAAAGGGCAGTAGATTATTTTAGAAGTTATTATAGAATTCCAGTGTCTAGATTATTACCTTATAACACTTTAATTGTTCCTTTTGCTTATTATTTTTACCATCATAAAGATAAGCCCACTGGAAAGCAACAAGAGTATTTACAAGACTATTTTTGGCGTGCCACATTAACAGAACGTTTTTCAAGTGGAGTAGAAAGTAAGATAGCGCAAGATATCAAAAAAATAGATATGATATTAGAAAATAAGTTACCAAAATATGAACAAGGAATAGATGCTAGACCAGAGGCTATTATTCAAAATGGTTGGTTTAGTACAGGAAGAAGTTATATTAAAGGAATATTATGTATTTTAGCATATCATAGACCATTATCTTTTATTGATAATGCAATTGTTCATATAAATAATAATTGGCTAAAACGTGCAAACAGTAAGAACTATCATCATTTTTTCCCAAAAGCATATCTAAAGAAAAAAGGGGAAGATGAGTTCTACATAAATCATATACTAAATATAACTATAGTTGATGATTTTCTAAATAAGAAAAAGATTAAAGCCAAAGCCCCTTCTCAATATATGAAAGAATTTAAAAAAGTTAATTCATCTATTGAAGAAACAATGAAAACCCATCTTATTAATGATTTAAATGAATTTGGTGTATGGGAAGATAATTATGATAGTTTTTTTGAAAAGCGTGCAGAAGTAATAAGCCAAGAAATTGTTAAACGAATTATTCCTCAGGAGGCAGATATAATAAACGCTGAGCATAACGATGAAGTAGCAAGTAGTGAAGAATTATTATATAAAAACCCAGTTGAAATTGAAATAAAAATAAATGAAGACATTGAAAAAGGAGAATGAATGTTCATTAAAAACTCTGATTTTAATGCATTCGATAAGAAATTTGCAACCTCTAATTATGATAGAATTATTAGGGCACGCCAGTTTGTTGTTGATAATTGTATGAAATATTTACACTATGATGAAGGAATTGGAGAAGGTTTAGGGGATTTTTTCAAAAAGTATGGTTTATATCAACATTGGCAGAAGCAACATTTAACCAATGTTTACTGTCCATTATCTGTTGTCAATGGAGGTTGGTTGATTACTTAAGGATGGGCTATGGAAAAGAAAAAGAGTTGGTTAAAGATTTAGCCCATAGGTCAGGAATATACACAGAAATTACAGATACAGGAACAAGGGATGCTATTGTTTTTTGTTGTGTCACACAGTTGCAAGTAGTATTAAATTATAATGGATAGTGGATTAATTTATATATCGACATAAAAGGATGGGCAGAGGAGTGTTAGAAACTGGATAAGTCAACAAATATTTGTTGTTGATATTGAAAATGATTCGATGGAAAATGTGCTAGATACTTGTGAAAGGGTAAATCTATTCCCTTCATTTATATACACGCCCTTTAATTCAGATAGTGGGTTTAAAATGGTTTTCGTTATGGATGAGGCGATTCAGGATATCAGGGTTCACAATCTGGTAATTAGATCACTGTTGGAAGTTTTTCCACAGTCCAAAACAGAAACAAGAGATCCTTCGAGAATAATATACGGTGGCAGGGAAGTTATTTATGAAAACTTTTCATATGTAGAATCAATACCGAATCTTATATTTGCAGCATGCTCAGTAATTAGAAATAGTACTAATACATCGAGAAACATGTATAATTTTTGCAGAGATGTTGGAATTGACATGGAGAATGGTTATCCAAGATAAGTGTATTATAAACTTGTTAAATAGCGGTTAATAGTGGTTAATAATGGTTATCAATAGTTAATAATCATTGTTAGTGGTTATTACTGGATATAAACTGTTAAGGGCTATTACTAACAATTATTAATCTTCTGAAGCATATTGGAGTTGATTTTCCTAATTATTAAATTCGGTCCGAAAAAAATCGCTATAGAGTTTGACTATGCTATAAATAAAAAGAATAAAATAAAAAGAAATAGAAAGAAAATGATATAAAATTACAACAGGGTTATATAGGGCAAAATCAGTATAAATCGGTTAAAATAGACTTCTTTAAAAATAACCATTTTGTTTTCAATCACAAAACGGTTATTTTTTTGCTCAATTTTCGATGTGCTCTAAAATAAGTAGAAGATTATATAATAAAAAAACATTAAAATAAAAAAATAGATTTAATGAGGAAAAAGAAGAAAAAATAGGAATTAAAATAAATAAAATAGGAATCTTGAGTAAATTAGAGATAATGCCTGGAAAACAAACGAAACGGAGAGGTTAATTATTTATTTTAAGATCGAGTCCTTCACTTCGATATTTGAAAAATTAGAAATATTTTCAATTGGTCCTTTACAAAGGAGAAACTATGCGATATAATTTTACCAGGAGCAAAAAAAGAGAAATTATGCAACGGAAAGAAGGTGAGTTATTGGATTGCTACTTCGTGGAACCACATTATATTCACCCGAAAAATATCTCTTACCGCTATACAATAAATCATTACAAAAGCATTAAGGCTTTGGAGGGGGTTAAAACAGTAAAACTATCTAGCATTGCTACCGAAATAACTGACGGTACAAGGGTAAAAAGAAATTATATAGATAAAGGAGTAAGGCTAATTAATGCAGGTGATTTTAAGGACGGAACAATTTACCAACCATCCATAAAATCAATATCTGCAGAAGGTCTAAGGGAAAAAGATTACATAAAAGAAAACGATGTGCTGGTAACAGCGGTAGGTAGATCGGGTCAAGTTGTAAGGGTAACATCAAATTTAGAAGACTGTGTAATTTCATCAGATATTATTAGGATAAGGTTGAAGCAACCTTTTACAGCAAGAAGGTTAGTTGCTTACTTGAATAGTGAAGCAGGTCAATATGCTCTTGAATCAATAAAAAGTGGCTTGATTAATCGCATAAGTATTAGTGACATAAAGGAGTTAAAAATACCAGCGGATTATGAGAGCATCTCCTTTAATGAACCCATACAGACCAAAAATAGAAAAGATGCATATAGGTTATATGAGGCATGTAAGGATATTTTTAATAATTATATTGTGCAAGACGCTGATTTATTTAAAGTTTCTAATAGTGTTTATATAAACGGAAAAGAAATAAATGTTGATAGATTAGACCCCAAATATTATATCTATTTTCAAAGTAAACTTTATAAAACCATCCATAATGGTTGTAGTAATATTTGTTGGCAGCCATTAGGTCAAGTGGTGAAAATTAAGAAGGCTATAAAACCTAAAATGGATGAAAACCAAATAGTTGAGTATATCAATATATCTAATGTAGATGACGATCTTTCCATTATTACAAGCACTGAAAAGGACTTATATAAAAACCTCAGTAGTAGAATTAGGTATGTTTTAGAGAAAAATGAATTGATTACTGCAAAATCAGGAAGTGCTACGGGAACAAAAAAACATGTAACGGCAGTGATTACTGATAAACATGAAGGGATGATGGCCAGTGATGCTTTTTATAATATCAAGCCTGTAAGCATAGATCCATTTTACCTGTTATTTTTATTCAAGCAGCCTATTATTTTAAAACAGATTGAAGCCGGTTCTATAGGTTTATATTTTAAGACAATAAACAGAAGAGAATTTGAAAATATTCGTATTCCAAGGTTGAGTTTAACAGAAGAGTCGAAAATAGCAGAAAATATGAAGAATTATGTATATGCTCTAATGTAAGGTGAACTTACTCTTATTATCGCAAAAGAAAGGAGGAGAGAAATCTATGCTTGAGAAAGCATACGAGCAATTAAAAACTCCTAAAACATTATCTGAAGTGCATAGCAGATTTAATGAGATTGGCATCCAGTGGAATCAATCTCAAGTAAGGTTATTTTTAGAAATGGACAAAAAAATTACCAAAAAGGATGGAATGTATTCAATAGGTGAAGGGGATTTTGAGCAAAAAATCTTACGGATACTAGAACAGTTATTTAAAGAGAAGCCCAAAATCCCTTTGAGAAAAGTTATGGAGCAAATCCCATTCACTATTAGCAAGGCAGAACTTTTGGAAATAGTTGAAAACAGCCAAAACTACTATACACCTAATGGTGTGATTATTAGTAAGAAGTAAATTAAAGGAGGTAATATTAATGGAACAATTAAAAGACAAACTGAATGAATTAGGGTATAAGGAAATCATAGATGTTAATGAAATGGCTTTTATGGCAGGAGATAGTGGCGTTTATGTTTATGTTAAGAAAGTGGAAGAGGGTACAGAATTAAGTCCTGAACTGGTAATAGAGTTCAATTATGAGGCTATGGAGTTAGACCCTTTCCCTAACTTCGCATGGATTACAAATGGTGTGAACAATGTTTATTTAAATGTAGAGGAAGAAAAAAGTATTTCAGAGATCCCTCCATCTGTAAATATGGACAAGAGTGCCATTAAGAAAAGAGAGTTAACTCAAAGAGATAAATGGTCCAATAGAATGTACAGTGAACTGCAAAAAAGGTTTGATGCTATTCACGAGCAAATTTATGCTTCTGGAGATAATGTTAACAACTCCAACGATGCCATAGATGAATTTTGTAAATTGATATTCATGGAAGAGTTTCGTCTAAACAATTCAGACTATATTTTAAGGGAAGGAAATCTTTCCGGTAGGAAATATATTGAAATATTTCATTACAGTTATTTAGAAAATGCAAAAGACAAGAAGAAAGTAGTTGAAGAAATTAGGGAAGCCTTTAAAGAAATTAAAAATCACGAGGATTATGTGGCAATCGATGATGAGGGGGATAGGATACCAATTTTCCCTAAGGATGATTATTTAAAACTGCAAAATCCTAATATTTACGAAACAGTAATGAGGGCACTACAAGACCTTGGGGAGATTGAAGTAAATGGAGTAAAACGGCCTGCTACTCTATTAGATTTAACTGGAGATGTATTAGGTAGAGTTTTTGATGTTTTGTTAAGAGGAAAGTATGAAAATAAGGGCGGCATGGGTATTTACCTAACCCCAAGACAAGTGACTGAAGCCGCTGTAGAAATGGTAATGTATGATTTAAAAAAACAAGGGTCTTCTAAAATAATAGGAAAGGATCCTAAGACAGGGATGCCAACATTAAGAATACTGGATCCAGCGTGTGGATCTGCAGGCTTCTTAATTAAAGCCTTGGAAGAAATTAAAAATTATATGCTTTATGAATTAGCGGGAAATAAAGAACATCATAAAGCACAGTTTAAAGAAATGCTGGACCATTGCTTTGTAGGAGCGGACAGAAGTTCTGGAATGGTATTGAAGGCAAGAATAAATATGGCTCTACATGGGGCTTTAAAAGCACCTATCTTTCAAACTTTAAACTCCTTAAGCAATACTAATCTAAAACCAGAATCCTTTGATGTAATCATAACCAATCCACCTTTCAAAAAACGCGGAATATCTGTTAAAGATAAAGATGGTAAATATTTAATAGAAGAATTATATTCTAGCGATATAGACGAAGACGGTAATAATAGGATGTCCTCAGACGGGCTATCATTGGGTTCTAAACCAAACAAAAAAGGCAAATGGAGTCCAGTTAATTCTGTTGACCCCGCAGTTCTTTTCATAGATAGATGTCTTCAATTATTGAAACCAGGTGGCTTGATGATGATGGTAGTGCCAGACGGTATTTTGTCCAACTCAGGAGACCAGTATATTCGAGAGTACATAATGGGTAAAAAGAACTCTGTTACCGGTGAATTTGAAGGCGGTAAGGCGGTGTTAAAAGCAGTAGTAAGTTTGCCACAAGAAACATTTAAACTATCTGGAGCAGGAGCGAAAACATCGTTGCTATACCGGTATTTATGGCAGTAGCCGATGAAGTAGGATTTGAAGTGAAAAATAATGTAGAGGTTCCTTTGGGTAATGACAGAAATGATTTGTTGAAGATTGTTGAGGCGTATAAAAAGGGAATTCCTGAGGATATGTAAGAGGGAGGTGAGGTGGTGAAAAATTATAATATACTATCGACTAAGCCTAGTTGTGTATGGGTTTATACAAATTTTATTGGTACAAGAATTGATAGCAGTTATTATCGAAGTGAAAGTCTAGAAGATCTAAAAGTAGTTTTAGACTATTCTTGTTGCTGTAAGATATCCGAATTTTTTGAGGTAAGTAAGTTAGCAGGATTTGAATATACAAAGTATTTTACTCAGGAGAACTTAGCCAAAGGAACTGTTATTGCATTAACTAGTCAAAATATATTAGAGAATAATATTGATTTTAGTAATGTGATTAAAATACCAGTTGATATTCATAATGTTTTAAATAGGTCCAAAGTTATGTCAAAAGATATACTTCTCTCATATACAGGTCAATATAGGAGGGCTTGTGTAGTTCCAGATAATTTAGATTTACATTTAGGACCAAACATATGCAGGTTGAGAAAAAAGAAAGAAATAAATGAGTACTATGTGTCAACATTTTTAAATTCAAAGTACGGACAATCAATATTAGATAGAGAAAAGACTGTTTCTGCTCAACCAACTGTTAATATGAGTAGGATAAGGGATATTACTATTCCTATCCCCTCCCCAGAAATCCAAAAATATATTGGAGATAAAGTGCGAAGGGCTGAAGAATTACGGGAAGAAGCAAAGCGGTTGAAGGAAGAGGCGGAAAGTTTAATTAGCAATTCAATCAATTTAGAAAGGTTGGTTGAAAAAGTAAGAGATTATAAATCAATGAACAATTGGGTTGATTCAGCAAGTATTAGTGGAAGAATTGATGGGCAATATTACATTAACCCAATAACAGAAATCAATAAGTATATGAAAAATATTGATATGAAGTTAGTTGTTTTAAGAGATATTGCTGAAGTGAGAAAGGGGTTTTCTTATAGTAATGAAAGCAGTAATGGTGTACCTTACATAAGAATTTCAGACTTAGATGATCTATTAATTGATTATTCTAAAGTAGTTAGAATAGATAATAAAACATATCAGCAGAAAAGAAATTCTCAATTAAAATATTTTGATTTAATAATGGCAATAACAGGGGCTACTATAGGCAAAGTTTCAGTATTTTATAATAAAGAAATTGAAAAAGCAACGCTGTCAGCAGATACGGCATATGTTAGATTTAACAACATTGAAGATTCCATCGCATACTTATTATATTTTAAAACGGTTATTGGTCAATTGGCAATTACTCAGGGAATAACAGGGGCAACTAATAAACACCTGGCTATTGAAGATATAAAGAATATAGTTTTGCCTCAATTTGAAGATTCAATAAAGAAAGAGGTTAAAAATAAAATAGTACAATCAATGGATAACATTTATACATCAAAATTATTAATCCAACAAGCCAAACAGGATGTAGAAGACCTCATAGAAGGTAAGTACAGAGAGCAGGTGTTAAGATGCTTGATGTAAAGAATTTAATAAGAGATCTGAATAACCTCTATGACTACGGAGAAGTAAAATACGACAGTTCCCTAACATATTTAATGGATTTAAACTTTATCAAAAAAACTGAAAATAGATATCTTATTACAAATAAATGGATTGATTTTAGTGGCAAAGTAACCAGAGAAGATTTCATATCATCTCTGGCTTGCTGCTATCCGCCTTTATTAGATTACCTATTGTTACGCAATTGGTCAGAGTGGATATGGAGAGGCTCTATATGAATTTATAGACCATATTCCTAAATTTGCAGAGAAAATATTAACAATTAGGGAGCAAAACTTTTCAGAAACTAATGAAATTAAAGCCTTTTATGGGCCGATATTTAAAGGATACCCTCAGTATCGCACTACTCTTACTCGATTGCAATTTATTCAGTTGGCAGAAGAGATAAAAGATACTGAGGTTGAAAGAATAGGAAAAACTCCAAATGATATATGGATAAAGGAACGAATTGAAAGAGAAAAATTTATATGCACTAACACCTTATAAATATGACGACTTTCAGGTGTCAGAAGACATTAGGGAAATACTTTCTTATCCTTGGAGAACATTTATGGTAGTTTTAGGAATGGTTATTTCAGAATACAAGGCAGAGGGAGTTAATGGCATATCCATTAGACCTAAAGATATAAAGAACCCTTATACGGAACAACTTTTAGAAGCCTTTATCTATGATCATAAGGGGAAAGAACATAAAATTGGAGGTTTTAAAGAGTTTGTAAAACAGTTTTGTGATAGAAACAATATATATTTATTCCCTAATAAGGCTCCGGAAGTTGATGTTATATTGTTTCAACTAATGGATAACAAACAATTTACCTATAAAGATGGTGAATATGTTTTAAACGCCTCTTTTGATGATAGGCTCTACTCATCGGAAGGGATTATCATAAAAAATCGTGCTAGGAAATTTAAGAATATGCTAAAAGATTATATTGAGGAATTGAGGAAATCATTATGAAAATACATATTACTGCGGATAGGTTTTGGACTGATAATTCGTCCATTGAACGGTGGCCAGAGATATTATTAAGGCTGCCGGAGAAAATGGAATCTAATAGCAAATATGATATAGCAAAAACATATTTATCTTATCCCACTGATGACAAAGGCAGATTAGTGCGATCGGATGAATTTTATGGGCTGTTTGGAGCCGAAAGAAAGCAAGAAAAGATTATTATTTCAGGTGCTAACTTTATTTCAAAAGGTAAAGAAGGATATTTTTTAACAGATGAGGCGTTGGAATTAAGAAATTGTTACCAAAGAGATGATGGTTGGGAAAAGCAATTAGCAAAACAATTGTTAACCTATGCCATTAGAGTTAGGGCACTTGCCTTAGGAATTCTAAATAGTGCCGGCATTTGCTTTCCAAAAAAGTTTTTAAATGAAAACAGAGAAGCCTATGTTGAAGTCGATGGTATAAGATATTTTCTTTTAAATCCTTCAACATCTGTACCGAATCTAAATGATTTTATGAAAAAGTATGGCAAAGAGTCATTAGGTCCTTATTGGAAAAAAGAATTGAATATTGGAGATGAAGAGAAAATCGAATTGGTGGGTACAACCAAAGAAACCCCTTCTTTATCACAGATAGGGACCTATTTAAAAATACCATTGACCTTATTTAAATATTTAGACTGGTTCAAAGAAAAAGGTGAAGGTGTCTTTCAATTTAATAAGGAAAAAGTAAAAGAAGATATAGGTAAAAATGTTTTTAACAGTCTATTATTGGAAGGGTCGTTAAAGGATACGGATATTTTAAAAGACTTAATATCAAAGCATGGAGATATTAGAGGATATTTTCCAGTAGAAATGGTGGGGAGTATTCTAAAGGAAAATATTGAACCTGAATCAAGGGAAAGTATTGATAAATGGATTGACCGTTATTTTATGCAAGGAATAGAAAGCGGCAAGTTTAGATTAATAGGTTATGAGCAAGGACAGCCAAGACATGGACGTGGACTATTGGGAGATAAGGAAAAACAGTTAATAAAATTAGAGTTTTAGGAGGAATGATTTTATGAGTACATGGTCCATTAATGGAACCAGTGAGTTTCCACTTACTCAACCAATGGTAGGGCAAAAAGAATTTTACAATGTTTTTAAATCATTCATTGGTACTGTAAAGGATGCAGGAATGGCTACTATATTTCCGGTGATTGGTAAATGGGGTATAGGTAAATCAAGGATTGGTTTTGAAGTTATTTCAGAGGCAATTGGAATAGATAAGGGTTGGATTATATCAGAGGACGGAGAGACGAAAAGAGTTAGAGTACTAAAGGAGAACTTTCAAGACGGTATTTTACCGATTTATATCCGTTATTCACAAATGCTCCATCAGGACTTAACCAGTGATAACTGGGTGGCGTATGGAACTTATACAGCCTTATCTTATTTAGCACAAGAACCTGATAGCAGTATGCAGGGGAGGGTAATGGAAGAATTACAAAATGCCCTGTTACCTTTTGGATTTAAAAAAGAGAAACTGAAAACTATCTTAAAGATAGGAGAGGTTCATCAAGATGATCTGCTTCTAGATATGAGGGGATTAGATGCAATGGTGAGGGAAGCCATGGATTATCTAAAAAAATGTGGTATTGATCATCTTCTAATTGTGTGCGAAGAGGTTGAAACAGCCGGAGAAATTGCAAAATATGGATTAGAAAAGGATAAGGAAAATATTAATAAAGTTGATGGAGAAGCCATAAAGGTTATTTCCTCTGCCATTAAACATGAGGACACAAGAAAGAAGTATCCCAATATTTCCTTTATGCTGCTTTGTTCGCCAGTGATTGGCTATCACATTAAGGGTATAGGTGCCTTAGAAAGGAGAATTCCCATATGTGAGTTGAAAAATAATTCCTTTGCAGATATAGCAGATTTTATGAATGAATTAAAAAAAGATGGGAAAATGAACTCTTACCCAGAAGGTCTGGTTGAAGCAGCCTACACTATAGCCGGCGGGAACTTTGGTTGGCTTAATATAATTATGGCAGAAGTAGATTATCGTATAGCAGGTAAGAAAGATGTAGAGACGGGAGAAGTTTTGGAGGATCTCTTAAATACGAGTTCTAGGTTCCAAAATAGTCTAATTGATAAAGCAGCCTTTGATTATATCAGTTGTAAAGAAAAGTATCGACCCATTATTAAAAATGCTTTACTTATGCAGTTACCTGTTAGGAAATCGGAGTATGAAGAAGATCAAATAGAAGGAATGATGCAAGCCAAAGCCTCTGACGGGACAAAACTTTTTAAAGAATTTTATGTAGTAAAGTTGAAAAAAGATTCACTAGGCGAGCAACTACATAATGTAGGTTACAGGCGATTGCAAGGTAATCAATTTGCCAATGCTTTTGGTGCTAGTTTTGACTTAGAAGTTCTCTTGAAAAACCTTAAGATGTATTCCCTTCATGTGGAAGAGCATGAATATATCATAGGAGCAGAAGAAGAAACCTTTTTAGACCAGATAAGAATGCTATATCCTGAAGAAGGAGTAGAAGAAGCGGCTAAATACATTTTTGAATTTGTAAAACAAAAAGTAGAGGAAGAAGGAATTGTTCCAACATATATAGGACCAAATTTTGCTTATTTATATCAATTAAACAAGCGATATAGAGTCGACAAAGGTGAGTTTAGTTATTTAACTGATGGAGAGAAAAACCAAGAGTTAGAAGAATATATTGAGGAAATGAAAAAAGATAAAGAAGGCGAGGTCCTTAGAATACTAACAGGAGCCATTAGAGCCTTAGAAATAAACTATAACGAAACAGAGACATTCCAATTAGCGGGAATGACTTGTATGAGAACAATCGTTGAAGAAGGACCTTGGCTAACAGTAAATCCTCATAATATAGTTACGATAGTTTGGGGAAAAGATGAAGAAAAACTTTATCAAGGATTGCAAGATAGAAGGCTTCTTAATAAGGGTGTACATCCTATTTATGTTTTATCAGATACCCCTATAGATGAAACAATTGAAAAAGTAAAAAGAGATTTTAAAGAAGTCGGGAAATGCTTAATACCATTACAGATATCTAGGCTTCAAAAGGATATATTAGAGGTCATGTCCATTTCTAAGGATATGGTTGATTTTAGAGATTCCGCTAATCAGATAGGGATTGTGTATCGTGAGAAAATTAGAAAACTCAACGATTTCTTCATCCATGGGGCAAGGAAATGGTTTGAAGAAATTGATGAGAAGGGCTATATCCTAAGACCTATTATTTATAAGAGTCAGTGGGATTATAAACAAATTGGTTTGCTGGCTAAAGCCTTTAAAAAAATGTTAGTCAATAATGCTACCATAGAACAACTGGGTTCTGATCCTAGCGTTAAACTCGATGATGGTGAATATCAAGATTTGCTATCTATTATGCGGCATGTCCATATCGGTACAATAATGGAGAAGAAAGGGTTCAAAAACACAGGAATTTTTGTGAATGACTCTAGTTCAGATGTTGATATTCCCAAGGCATTTATACACTTTTTGTCCTTTATAGGATTTAAAAATAGAAGCCTAAGGGACTTTGAAAGCAAATATTTCTTTAGTGGGTTTGACAAGGTAAAACCAAAGAAAATCATTGAACAATGGATTGAATTTTTTATAGCCTTAAAACTAATCTACAAAGCAGACGGTTTTATTAAAAGAGTCAATAACAATGATTTAAATGAAAGATATGAAAAGGTTAAGCACTGGTTTGATAAAGATTATATAGAAGAGAAAAATGAACTAAGGGAAATCATTGAAGGACCATATTTAAATGCATTAGATTTACAGAACCCAATCTATAAAGAAAAACTAGAAGATGCAAAAAAATACTTGGAACAGATTTCATTAGACGACTTGAGCAAATTAGATAGTGAAGATGTATTAGATAAATGGTCAGGAATACTAAAAAAACTTGATCAGTTTTATAAGTTGGTGGACTACATTTATGATGAAGAGGGTTGGAAATCTTATAGTACTTTTAGTGCCAATATTATAAAAGACCTTAAAATTGATGATAAAGAAAAGCCTCTTTGGTATAGAATTCGTCATATAAAATTGTTTCATGCGTATATCAAAGAGATTCAGGAACCGACCTCTAAAATGATTAACGAAATGATTGAGCAAATAAAGAAAACTAATTCGTATCGAAGCATTGATTTCCCAATATTCCCTATAACAAACCTATTAAAGCGTTATAGCGTGGAATTAGAATATGCAACTAACTATAAAGAACTTACAACATCAAAATATAAAACAACGGTAAAAGAAAGTTATACTCTTGCTTATAATCTACAGACGGCTGAATATAGCAAGGCTATAGAAAGGCTAGATCAAATTCTAAGTGAATGTGGTATTGAAGGCAAAGTAACAGCAGAGTTTAGGTGGTCGGATGATAAAGGAGTTATGGGCGAGTATAAATCTATTCTGAAAAACTTTAAGGAAATTGTCGACTTTTATTTGGATAAAATGCCTGAAGCCAAACGGTGGGCAGGCTACTTTAATGATGCGCCAGATGATTTAAAAAACATGGTAGAGGTGAAGAACTTAAATAACTATATTGAAACTTTAGAAATCTTCTGCAATGGTGGTTTGGTTGAGGAGATAGATAATAAAGAACAGGAATTAGAAGGGAAACCGTTGAAGTTTCTATCTCATTATAAAAAAATCATAGCAGAGATGAGGCAATATATAGGTCTAATCGAGGGAGAAAAGAACAATGTAATGGGGAAAGCCAAGGAAGAAAGAAATAAATTATATGATAATGATTTAATTAGTACTATAAACTGTATTCGCAGAGCCCAAGGGAAAGAGGTGGTAGGGCTTAATTTAGCAAGTTACCCTAGTGAGCAAACTTATGGATTATCCAAAAAAGTCATTGAGGAGAAAATGAAAGATTTACTGCAAGAAGGAAGGGAGTTTTTCCAAGGTAAAAAGGTAACATTTGAGTTCTTTAAAAATGTTGTTAAAAAAGACGGTGCAATAGATTGGAATGATTGTGATGAAGAAAAAAGGGAACTTGAAGCCATGAAACTTATTAAGACTGAGGTAGTTGTATTATGATGGTTGTTCAAATACTTAGAGATTATAAAAATAGAACAGAATATAAGGTTCTTGAAAAGTTTATAGCAGTTAAAGAGGTTAATATTGATAGTCTTTATGAAGGGATTTTACTGTTGCCAGGAATTCTTTTGGATAAATTAGAAAAAAAGGAACTTGATGTTTTGAACAAATGGCTGAATACCCCTGACAATCAACTTATTCTCTCTCCTGCTTGGAAAGAAGTAAGCCTGAACGATTATTTTGATCTTTCGTTGGGCTTAAAAGTTCAAAGAGAAGAGGGGCTGGAATTCGAAGGTGTTGAGTGTCAATATAAAATAGATGGAAAGATTCAAGAAAAGATTTTCTCAAATGAACAGGGGAACCTTGGAGTCCATTACCGTAAAGATACAGGAAGTGGTTTATTAACCGTTATCACTTTACCATTATTGGATTATAAACTAAGTCATAAACATGATGAGTTTAGACAGTATTTTTATTCTTGTATAAACAAAAAAAGACCAAAAAACAAAAGGCAAAGCATAGAGCCGAAAGAATTTGAGATAGAGGAGGAACATTTGCAACTGTTTATGTTGTTTGCGGCAGGAGTAAAAAATGATAATGATATACAGGAGGCATTTAGCCAATATTTTAATAAAAATATAAACTGGGAAAGCATCAAATCCTTAGAAGAAGTTTTAACACAGCAAGGTTTAATTGAAAGCAGAGAGGTAAGTGCTAAAGGAAAACTATTCATAAAAGAAAAGCAGTTAAAATCCTTCATTAAAGTATTAGAAAGGAGGGAAAGTACTAATGAATGGTAGTTTTGATAAAGGAGTTCCTGTTTCTCAAAGCATCGTGGCCAATGTCCAATTAGGCTTACCAGCAACGGTATCTAAACTATCTAGCAAAATGAGGTTTATTGATAAGATAGCCCCTTTGCTTAAAGAACAGGGAGTTATTAGAACCCTTGATTTGATTCAGCCAATAACTATTAAATGTTCAGGAATTGCCACGAGTCATAGGACCACAAATGCTTTTGGAGGAATATTATATATTTCTGGTGCAGTAAGACAAGATATTTCCATTCAAGAAGGATCAATTTATCAAACGAAGCAAGAAAGCGTTGTAGATGTTGATGAAATAGATGATTTAGATTGGCAGAAAAAACTTAAATTTATCGATATGATAAATGCTTATAAATTATTAATGGATACAATGGAAGAGGTAGATTTACCAGAGTTAATTATTATGGATGTTCCATTATTATTAGAGAGAGCCGACACTCCGTTGTCTGAACGTGTTGACATTATGAAGTATTACGACCTGTGTAAAAAAACTATAGCCAAGTTTTGGAGTGAATATAAAGAGAAAATATATCCCTTTAATAAGAACGGAGTAAAAATTGCATCCATTGGGGGTAAGAGGTTTGGTGCTATTTTCTTTGCTTTGACAAAAGAGAATCTAAAGTATGTTCCAGACGACATAAGTGAAAACATTACTTCGGAACTGGATCAATACATGTCAAAGATGCAAATGGTTGGAATCAAAAGATTGCTAAAGGGTATTTTGGTTAAGCGATCTAGAACTGCCGCCTTTCAATTTGATGCGATAACGAAAGATAATCGTATGGAACCTATTTCTGTTAGAGAATTAGGTCTGATGACCATGCATATTAAAGCAGGAAATAACACCCCACCTTTGCTGATTGAAGTGCTCGGGAAGGTAGATGACTGGGATTCAGAGATGTTAGATAAGATTTGTGCAGAAATTATGACTCTAATTACTTTTGACCAAGCAAAAGCCCTACCGATACCTCTTTGGTATGCCAAATATGCCCTTAAACCAATTGAAGCAAGACCTGGAGTTTTGGA
>JAALLO010000140.1_pt1 | contig 19663 bp, 19 predicted proteins | sample 7245941 | NCBI WGS metagenome assembly JAALLO01 (sample SAMN13049198, study PRJNA578106) | oil field metagenome | isolation source: filtered produced water from oil reservoir A2 | place: USA:offshore Texas | collected 2016 | reverse complement strand
ATACTAAATAATTTTCTGTATCTGTTTTTGAATTACTTCAAAAATTAAGATGCTGTTTAAATGTAAAAAAGGATTAGGTTAAATAAAAAAAATAACTAATTTAGATTTACGGGTTAGGGGAGTGAGAAAGAGAACACGGGAGTGGGAGCGAGATGGAATATATCTCGGCTTCGCAAGGAAAGAGGCGCCAGATGCGTGGTAATTGTTATTCTATTGGCGCCTCAACCTACCATATACTTATTCCAACCCTTCTGAAAAATCAGCAATTTGTACCCCTTGTATCTGAATCACCCGTTCTGGAACTTTTCTGTAAAGACCTGTAGAGTATAGCCAGTATCTTATCCTTAATAATATCCCTGTCCGCATAGCAAGAACGATAGTATACCCTGATCTTCATGCCTTCTTTATCCGAATCCAGCCTTAGATCTATCCTGGAAGAGAAAGTTTTTCCTATTTCAGTATTGAGTTCTTCGGCGAGAGTGCTCAGGTCAAGAGAGATACCAGATGTATTTACAGGCGTTTTAGTGAGATACAGATCAAATTCAGTTGCAAACTGCCCTCTTCCATAATTGCGGATCGGTTTTTCGAGGAACAGCTTATTGGGTACTTTATAAAAATCATCATATGTTTCCGGAGAGTCGTCAAGCAGCACATAGAACATTCCTATATGTTTTACCATCCCCTCTATACCCTCAATGTGTATGTGATCCCCTATTTTGAAGGGTTTCTTTGTCAGCAGTATGAACCATGAGATATACGAAAGGATGACATCCCTGATCGCAAAGGCAAAACCCGTGGCAATCAGACCAAGGAATATTGCAATATCCTGAACTTGAATGCCTATTATTACAAATACATAGATCGTGGCTATCGTATACAGGAGAGCGATATACGCCTTGCTGAGCAGTATCCTCTGTTCGGGCTCGAATGCATCCCCGAACAGGTACATTATCCTGTTCACGGTCAGCCTTGCCACAATGGAAGCCAGGGCATAGGACATCAGGATAGTCAGCGCAAGGGACAGATAGTCTATAACCGCCTGTGGGATGCTTATAATGTTCTGCTGGTTGGCAAGAACAACCAAAGCCAGCAACAGTATAAGAAGCAGGAACAGAAGTATTGTCCTGTTGAGAAATTTATGCCTGAACTTACCCTTGATTTCATCAAAGTTTTTTGAATTTAGTTTTTCAGTGAACGGCTCTTTGGACATGGAAGTACCTTTTTAGATATCCAGGTCATTTAAGTTTATAAATCTTTATACAACCATATTCCAGGCCGGAGCCTGTCCACAACCCGACCTGGAACATCAATATAAAAGCACAACCATATTACACCATAATTCGGAAGCGACACTCATCATCACCGGCAAGAATTGTCTTTTCCATCTTCACATCCACATCCCTGCCCAGTCCAAGTCTGAATTTTTTCTTAAGATTTCCCAGTGTGCAATAGCAGAGGGTTTTGGAAGCGCCTTCAGTATTTTCATTTACAAGCGGACAATAGCACCTGTCAAAAACAACATAGACCTCATCGTTCTCGATGCTGACCCTCCACTGTCGGGATAATTCTTTCAGGAATTCATCTTCGTTTGCGGCCCGGTCCCTGATATTCAGAAGTTTTTCATCCATAAGATGTGTGAAAGGACACTGTTCACCACATGACTCCATAATTTTGATTCGGCACTTCTCGTCCAGATTCTCATCCAGACTTTTAAGTAATTGCTTTACCCATGTATCCATGTGTCTTCTCCTTTCAAATAAAAATACTACCATGGAAGTAAATCAGCCTTATCCTTTGTAATCTCAAAGGTAAATTCAGTAAATTCAACACTTATCTTCGTATTTATCCAGGTCTTCAAGCTTTTATTTGTGATCATGTCCTGAATTTATTAGGTTAGTCTGATAAATCTTTGGATTCTGCCCCTGAATCTCTTTTCCCGAGTACACTCTCCACAGCAGCCCTGTAAACTATATAACTTAATTCAAGTTTACATTGAGGTTAAAACTTAAGTTAACGTTGTAAATTCAATCAGGTTTACGTTAAATACCATAACGACAGATTTTTATATGCGGATTTATCCACAATCCGCCAGAGTGGGGACAGCACTTGTCGGGGTATCTGGGTCGTATCTCGAGTCTACAAGAATGATGCCTGATTGAAGATTTCAGTGGCATCTATCCCTACCTCCTGATTGGGATATAAATTCATATTAAGTCATAATTGTTTTTCAACAGGAGGGCATGAACACGACTCACATACGGAAAATCTGCTGTAGACTCTCCACCTCTGCAATTATCGAAGTCTAAGTGTCCATAAAATAAAACATCAGATATCCATAACCTTTGTAGAGCTATTTCTATAATAGTCAAAAAATTCCCTGCCCCATTTTAGAGCACTCTGACTACCGGATATGAAGCGTTTGTTGTCATAGTAGTTCTCGTTTGTCAGGAGCATGAACTGAACATAATAGTCATTTTCCGAAAATGATAGGAAATGCATTTCTTCCGGATAGATATACAGATCAGTATGCTCATTTTGTATCAATCTTTTAAGCTTATCGTGTTGTTCGGACTGTATCTTTGCAAACAGTCCCCGGCTGAGAACCACTGATACGTCAACACCCTGATCAAGAAGTTCCAGAAATAAAGATATAAACATGGGATGAAGGTATGTAGTGACCATATACAGTGAATCAGAAACCCTGGATTTTCCTGTAAGGTGTTATCGAACTCATATATTTCAGATAGACGTGGTTCTGATATTGTGAAAGGCCCCAGCTCCTCGATTCTCTCCAGAAGTCTGTGGGGAATAAAATCCAGCCTGTGATCTTCCCAGTAGCCGTTATTGGAATCAAGGAAATCAAGTATACCCATAAGAGGTTTCATTTCTTTGACAAGCAGATCACCGATGGTTGTCAGCGCATAGGATCCGGGAGAACCTGTTTGCTTTTTTACCAGATACTGATCCTCCAGTATTTTTATTTGAAGGGCTAAAGGCTGTTTTTCAATATGCATGATATCCATGATAGTATCAAGGTCCCTGGGGCCCTCATTAAGTAGCAAAAGCAGATCTTTTCTGATATCCGACATGAAAAGTACGTCAAAAAGTAATTCCTTCATTTCCCGATCATCCCCAAAACTAAAAATCCCGCTCCAGCCCTTAATTCAGCTGATTCGGGTATTTTTCTGTTGCGGGTTGAAGTAGAATTGAATAAGCAGAGAAGTATCATACAGTTCGAAAATAAGTTTCACAGATGTTTAGCCGATATTGAATCCTGAATACTTTGATTGCCTGCCTTTAATTTATTTAGCTAAAAGTTAAGAAAGACACTTCCAGGTATCACTCCTTGCATACCCGGGATATCTGTAATACCCCTGAAAACAATTCTCCCCCCTGATACTCCATTTCGACCCACATAAGATACTTGGCTTGTTCTTATTTAAGCAATCCCTTACTTAATTTTCAATAGCGGGCTCTTAATAGATATGAAGTGATATTTATCTGCGGTATTGATTTTTAATAATGCCTGATTTTCAGCAGATGTAAAACAAAAAAAAGGACAACATCTGTATTAACTCAAAAACCGAAAGGAAGATATTATTTACTTATCTTCCTTATTCGGACATTGCCTTCAAGAAGTCCTTTTCTGTCAGAATCCCTGCAAGTTCACCATTATCCATCACAGGAAGTGAACCAATGTTGTTATCCAGCATGAGGTGTGCAGCGCTTCCCATATCCGCATCCTTGTTTATACTGACAGGTTCTTTAGATATCAGTGAACTTACAGGTTCGTTAAGCGCTTCGTGGACGTTTCCTGTCATAAGCCTGTGGAATGCATCACCACTGCCCAGGAAATGCATAATATCAGAAGCCGTAACCATACCGATTATATTTCCTTTATCCACCACCGGCACTCTTCTGAATCCGTTATCTATCATCATCTTTGTTACATCACCGATATTTGTGTCCGGTGCCACGGATTTCACTTTCCTGGTCATATAATGGGCTACTCTCTTGGAGGTCATGACACCCCCTGAAAAACGGAGAAAGTCCTTCTCCGTGCAGATGGCACGTACATGTCCTTCACTGTCCACAACAGGAAGACCTCCGGAAATATTATCCAGCATCTTGCTTACAGCCTCATCAATCGCTGCACCATCTGAAATACTGTCGGCTTCATTCTGCATGATCTCTTTTACAGAGGCATTCACAGCCGCAAGAAGATTGCCTTTGTAATGGTTCTCAATGAGCAGGTTCTTACTGCCACCTCCAAGAAAATCAATTACGTCCACCGATGTCACCATTCCTTCAAGCCTGTTCGTACCTGCATCTGTCACCGGTATATGCCTGAAACCCTTCTCCGTCATGGTTTTGATGGCAGAGATGATCGTGGTGGTCGGCGGGATTGTAACCACATCCCTGGTAGAAACAGACATTATACTACCTTCATGTTCGGCTATCCTTTCATCAAAGTCAATCGGACCGGCACGGATAATGCCGTTACTTCCGTATCTGAGAGGATCTTTACTATTAAGAGACCTATCACCTGAGTTTTGTTTTTCCCGTACTTTCATCTTTTTCTGATCTTCCATGGAACGCTTATCACGAATATTCATTTTATAACACCACACTCAAAGATTAGCTGACCTTCGATCCCAAAAAATGCCGCAATGAAATTTTTTGGCAGTTTTTTTGAATAGTCTGTAAAACCAGGATCACCGGATTCCTGTTCCTGTAAGACATGCCTTCAGAAGGTCATGTCTGTCGGCAATTCCCACCAGTTTGTTTTCATTCGTAACGCTGATCCTGCCGATATTGCGTTCAAGCACTGTCTGGATGGCTTCACTGACAGAAGCATCAGGAGACAGAGAATAAAGAGGAGTTGACATAACTTTCTCAACCTTTGCTGCATCACCCGAGCCCCTGCCATGCATGTCACTGGAGCCTATCCTTGCATATCCCGACCTTATTATATCACTCCGGGTCACAATGCCCATAGCCTTATTTTTATGGGAAACAACAGGAATGCCCGTATAATCCCATTCTAGCATATGCGACCATAGCTTTGCAATATTCTCGTCAGGATATGTGGTCTCCACTGATTTTGTCATGACATCCTTCACAGTCTTAGGTGATTTTTTTGTGGGATGTATGTGCCTCAGGATATCCACTTCACTTATGACTCCAACCAGGGTCCTGTCAACAGTTGAAGTAATTACCGGTGCACGATGTTGCTTTGCTTCAAGGAGAAGTTTGGCAGCCACCATTATATCTGTATCCGGTGTGATCGCGGGATACTCCCTTACATAACCCCTGACTGTCACATTGGATTTATTGGACTTTACGTTAAGTACATCCTGATCTGTCAGGATGCCCACGACTCTCTGCTTCCCGTCCAGAACAGGAAGACCTCTCATGAAATTGTCCCTCATAATCTGTCTGGCATGGGTAATATAATCATCCTCCCTGACAGATACAGGGTTCTTTGACATTATCTGGCCGACTTTTATTTTTTCACTCCCTGGGGTAAGTAGCTGATATTACAGATTTCTCCCCATGGAAAAAATATGAACCCGCAATTATTTAAATGCACCTTTTGCCAGTAGAGATTATACAAAGGCGTATAAAGAAAGTAATTAAGTTTGTTTCTGAAAATATCTCAATACATCGAACTTACTTTGAAAGGGCATTCCGAATTTTTTTGGCATTTTTTGAAGTTAAGAACATTGAAAGCATTTCCAGCTCATCAAAGGGGATCTGCATCTCCTTCAATATGGTTTTGAAGTGAAATTCCTCAAGTTCAGATGCATACAGCTCCATATTTTTCTGCCATTCCTCCGAGATCCTGAGCTTTTCTTCCTCTGATATTCCGGACTTTGTACTTGAATCCACAATCCAGGAGGCAAAATCCCGGATGATCGAAAAACCTATGGGACACGGCTGCAGGCCAATGGAGTTGCCGGAGCTGTTTACCTTAAATGGATAAAGACCACAAACAGTAGGTCTCTTGTCATATACATCGCATCTGCCAGTCCTGTTCAGAAACGAACACGGTGCGCTCATGAGATACAGACCGGGATAGATATCTGCATTAACAATCACACCCGCCTTTACAGAATCCAGGATTGTGAGCATTTTCATTTCGTCTTCGAAAAGGTGGATCTGCCCTTTGCTGCAACAGTGTGCTCCGCAACTATCAGGGCATTTATAGTGTTTCAGGATGTTCTGAACAATGTTATAGCGAATCGCCTTTTTTACAGCAGCGCTAATTTCTGTCAAGCTTTTTTCACCTTTTTTAGGTCTTTACGGACGTTTTAGAATCGTTTGTATAGATAAAAAAACCAGATATAATGGTTTTGCTTGAAAGCAAGTGAAGAAATACAGTTTTCAAGATATAAATTGTGCAAAAGTGACTAAAAAAGATATAAAACGTATCAGGGATGTTTGATGATGTTCCAATAATCAATATTTTCCAGCCAGCAAACATAGTAAAAATCGATAGCAGCAATCTAAAAAAATCTACGAGAAGTACCGCCACATATTTATATACAATTTTGCTATACAAACACACATATAAAAATGTTCAAATAATACACATTTTAACAAAACCACCCGGTTTATGCTGCCAGAGAGTGTTAGAATGAAACAAAACAGAAAATCATACATCAGATCAGATAAAACTGCACAGATAGGAATTGGCACTCTCATAATTTTCATTGCGATGGTACTGGTAGCAGCCGTCGCTGGCGCTGTATTAATACAGACAAGCGGAGTACTGCAACAAAAGGCACAGTCCACCGGGAATCAGGCGACAAAGGAAACGTCGTCAAATCTCCAGATAAAGGAGATCGAAGGAATTCGTGCAAAGACTTCAGCAACCAATATGTCCCTGACGGTGGACCTGCTGAGAATAAATGTGGGGCTTAATGCAGGAAGCGAACCTGTCGACCTGAGCCAGGTGATAGTAAGCATATCAGACGGGACCACTACCAATGAGCTTGTCTACGCCGATGAGGATAAAGCAGGCGTAGGGACGATGGATTACTATTACACCAACGGCACCCTCACCAACCACTTAAGAGCACTTACCATGCGCGGGGATCCGACACCGAATATCCCACATTTCTTCATAGCTGAAAAGGTAAGGGATGAAGACGGTTCGTTCACACAGAATAACCCGACGATCAATACCGGAGATCTTGTTGACCTATATGTGGGTACGGTAAGTGAAGATGCCACCGCTTTCAAGTACCTGTACCTTGTGGATACAACAGGAGGACCCGGCGGAGCAGCACCACTAAAGGCCTCAGGATTCACAATAAGCCCGCGAACTGAACTCAGGATAATACTGACACCGGAATATGGTGCAGCAGCCACTGCCGATATGGTAATGCCGTCCACATACGGTTCAGTGGAAAATCTTAAGCTGTATCCCTGATATTATCAGATTACAGTACATTTTTATTATTTTTTAGCACTCTTATACAATTACTTTTACTTTTTATTTCAAAAATGTATTATGCTGAATATTAGAGAGACTTTTCTGTAGATTTATACATAAATATAAATATATAAACAGAGAAAACAGTGTAAGAAATACACAATAATATAACATTGTCCTGAGAGTGTTAGAATGAAGGCAAATAACAGACCACGTTCATTTAGGAGCGACAATGCACAGATAGGTATTGGTACCCTTATCATCTTCATTGCAATGGTTTTGGTAGCTGCTGTTGCGGCTGCGGTATTGATTCAGACAAGTGGCGTACTCCAGCAGAATGCTCAGGCTACCGGCAAGCAGGCAACACAGGAAACGTCATCAAATCTCCAGGTAAAAGAGATAGAAGGCATTCGTGCAAGAACCTCTCCTACTAACATGTCCTCAACGGTTGATCTTCTCAGGATAAATGTCGGGCTCAACGCTGCCAGTGAACCTGTTGATATCGGACAGGTGATAATTACCATAACTGACGGGACCACCACAAATGAGCTGGTCTATGCGAATGAGGAAAAAGCTTCTGTGGGAGGAAGCATGCCCGAATACAATACAAGCCAGGACCTTACAGGACGCCTCAGAGCTCTTACTCTTCGCGAAGGAACAGAGCCAAATGCAGGAAATTTCTTTGTAGCCGAAAGGGTAAGAGATGAAGACGGCTCATTTACCCAGAGAACGCCGACCATGAACAGCGGCGATCTTATTGATATCTATATAGCTACTACAAGCACAACAGCTACTGCCCATGACTATCTGTACCTTGTGGATTCCACAGGCGGTGAAGGCGGGGCAGCACCTCTGAAATACTCGGGACTCAATCTCTATCCCAGGACAGAAGTGAAGATAGTCCTTACTCCCGAAGCCGGAGCAACGGCTACTGTTGATATGATATTACCTTCAACATACGGGTCCGTGGAGAATATCAGACTCTTCCCCTGAGAGAATCTGATTATATCCTATTTTCTATTTTAAGAATAAAACGTGGCTACCTGTTTCCTCTCAGCCACATCTTACATATTTTTAAAGAAGTTTGATCCCGTGAAATGCTTCATGTGGTATAAGACCTGCCCGAAATGTGCCAGGAAATAAGGGAAGAACTACGTTGTGGTAGTGAGTGAGATCAAATAAAAACGTCCAGATTTTTGATTGATCAGTTTCGTTTCAGAAAAAAGGCCAACGTAAGTAAATGACCAGGAATGTAATAAAAAATGCTGTAACGTAGCACGTTACAGGCTGCTGATCAATCCAGCGATATTTTTCGGTATTTTTAGCTTATGCTTATAAGCTGGTTATTTGCTTTGATGAACTGATGCCTGAGTTTCATCAGCCTGTTTTCCAGTCCTATTAACTGATCTCCTGCTCCTATCTGCTGATTTCCTATCCCCATAACCTGACTTCCTGATCCTATGGTCAGTGTATTGGGATATCCACACTTGGGGCACGGCGAAAGCATACTGAACGTGCCCTCATTCCCCATACCCATAAACGCGATACGATCCTGCCGGATCTCCTTGTTTATGAGGCAGCTACATTGCGGATTCATGCAATGGAAGTTAACATACATTTATATTCCTCATAAAGTGGTATATTTCAACCCTTTTATAAATTTATTGCTTATTTAACAATTATGAAAATGTTGAATTGACTGTCTTTGATATCGCAGGATAAAACGGACATACACGGAAAATATTATGTATGAAGCTGTTTTTCTAAACTAATGTGTCAGTAGATGATGATATCCGAGTTAGCCTGAGCAGGGACCTGACGCTTTTCGATATAACGATGATAGGAATTGCCGGGATGATCGGCGCGGGTATTTTCGCGCTCACCGGCATTGCCACAGGAATTGCGGGACCTGCTGTCCTGCTTGCGTTTCTATTGAATGGTATAATCGCAACTTTTACCGGGCTTGCATATGCAGAGCTTGGTTCTGCCATTCCCGAAGCCGGTGGAAGCTACCTGTGGGTCAAGGAAACGTGATTATATGCGAACATGTCATAATCCCCCATTCAATAACTTTCAATTAGTGAGCCGAATTCTAAAAGTATGATAATTAATAGATATCTGTTATGAAGAATGTAGCGTTAAGTATAGGTATCTTGTTATCAGTTACGGGAGGATTGTGGCATATTCAGACAGGAAATACTGTTTCCTTAATTATCACTGCTCTAGGAACAGGATGTATAGCCATATATATGGCACAGTCTGAAATTGATTATAATTAAATCAATTCTGATTATTCTTCCCAAAACTCAGGCAAGAACAAAACAAAGACAGTAAGCAATTCCAATCTTCCAAATAGCATATTGCCTATTAGCATAACCTTTCCAAGGAAAGGGATTACGTCAAAATTAGCATAAGGCCCTACTATATTAAATCCGGGGCCTATATTTCCAATGGTGGCAAAGGATGCCGTCAACGAACTTACAATGTCAACTCCCTGCAGGGCAAGTACAGAGGCTGTGAAGAATGATAAAAGTATGTATAGGCCCAAAAAAGAAACAACAGACATAATAACGTTTTCTGGAACAGCCTTGCCGTTGAACTTTATAGGTCTGACAGACTTTGGATGAAGTAGCCTGAACAGTTCCCTAAAACTTAATTTCACGAACAAAAGTGATCTAACAACTTTTACACCACCTGCTGCCGAACCAGCAGTTCCGCCTACGAACATGGCAGCAAGCAGAACAAACTTGGCAGAATCAGACCACATGTTAAAGTCCACAGTTGCAAACCCTGTGGCTGTGGATATGGAAACTACTTGGAATATGGCATATCTGAATGATTCAAAGATGTTCTGGTAAGCATCCTGCCATAGAACCACTGACAATACAAGTGTCAGGGATATTAGTATTAAGCTATATGTTCTGAACTCTTCATCTTTGATCAGGCTGCTCCTGTCAGAAAAGATTGTTCTGTAATAGAGAGCGAAGTTTGCACCTGCGGCAAACATGAACAGAGTTATAATGCTTTCTACCAGAGGACTATTAAAAGCGGCGATTCCCTCTCCATATGGCGAGAAACCGCCACATCCCATTGTTGAGAACGTATGTGTTACAGCATCGTAAAGGGAAAGACCGGCTAACAACAAAGCTACCACTTCAAGTGAAGATATAACGAAGTACACTGACCATAATGTTTTAGCAGTGCTCCTGATTCTTGGTTTTAATTTGTCTTCCATGGGTCCCGGAGCTTCTGCACGGAACAGTTGTCTTCCGGCAACACCAAGTTTAGGAAGAATTGCTATGAACAATACAATAATTCCCATTCCACCTATCCATTGTGTCATACTACGCCAGAAAAGAAGACTTTTAGAGTATGCCTCAATATCGACCAAAACAGTGGCTCCGGTGGATGTAAAACCCGACATTGTTTCGAATATGGAGTTGATGACCGAAACGCCTTCAAGCATAAAGGGGATTGATCCGAAAATTGCAGCCGTTATCCATGCAAAAACTACAATTGCCAGTCCTTCTTTTACTTTCCACTCACCTTCAACTCTATAGACACGAGATAAGATAATGCCAAGAATACCTGTGATAGCTATTGTTATTCCAAAAGGCAACAAAGATTCGCCATAATAGACAGCTACAAGCAGAGGCACGACCATTACGAGGCTTAAAAACTTCAATAAGTTGCCTGCAAAATTAAAAATGATCGTATAGTTCATTTTTTAACGTTCCTGATCTTTCACTTGAACAGTTTTTCGACTTTAGTGTTTGCTGATTGCAGAGCAAAAACCACTACTCTGTCCCCTTCTTCTATAACATAGTCACCCCGGGGAACAACGGTGTTACCATTATGGACAACCATACTTACAATAGAACCCGAAGGGAACTTGACTTTTTTCAATGGTTTTCCTACAATCTTTGATTTCTTAGAAGCTGTATATTCAACGATCTCCGCTTTTTCACCTTCGATGGTCGTAACGGTCTCAATTCCCTGGTCCATAGTGAGTTTTAGAACCTCATTTACCGTGGTTTGTCGGGGGCTTACTGCACTATCTATGCCGACCATCTCAAAAAGTGAAACATAATCAGAACGATCAGCCCTGGCTATTACCTTCTTCGCTCCGAGATGTTTAGCTATAAGTGCGCAAAGGAGATTTTTTTCGTCACTATTGGTCACCGCTATGACAACGTCCATATCTCCAACACCTTCGTCTTTAAGGAGATTGATGTCTGTACCATCACCATTAAGCACAAGCGTGTCTGGCAGTTCTTCTGCAATTTGCACAGAACGTGCCTTGTTAGCCTCAATAATCTTTAAATTGAATTCACCCATAGAGACAAGTTTCGCAAGATAGAAGCCTACAATTCCTCCACCTATAATCATGACATCGCTATGTTTGCCTGCCTTTTCACCGAACATGTCACGAACTTCTTTCATTGCGGCAGGTTTTCCGATGACGACAATGTGATCGTTTTCCTGTATAGTATCCTGCCCGCGAGGTATGATCACCTGTGCATCTCTGAAAACTGCACTAACTATACAACAATTGGCAAGATTAAGTTCCTGCAGATTTTGACCAATTAGTTTATTATCCTCAGCTATGGAAAACTCCATCATCTCCACTTTGCCCTCTGCAAAGTATTCAGCACCTATAGCATAGGGAATTGCCAGAATTTCGGCAACTTCCGAGGCAAGTGTCAGTTCAGGACATATCATTGTATCTATGCCTATCTGCGGACGTTCAGCAATAGGTTTGTCAATATAATCCGGATTACTTACTCTTGCAACTGTGTTCACATGCCTACTATCTTTAACTAGAAGCTTTGATGCCATACAGGCAACAATGTTTACCTCATCAGAACCCGTAACTGCAGCAAGAAGGTCAGCATCATCAAGCACAGTATTGAGAATTGAAACATCAGCACCATTACCCTGTATGACCTGAACATCGAGTTGATCAGCACGTTCGCATGCTTGCTCACTCTGATCAATGATAATGATGTCATTTGCCTGATGAAGTGCCTTTGCAATATGAAACCCGACTTCACCGGCTCCGATGATTACAATTTTCATACTATCCCTTCATATGATATACAAAGAATAAACATTTCATATAAACGATATTAGTTTTAAATCTTGCCGTACTTTTCTAAGCTGGTTTCAAAGTACAAATGCTTTATTCGACACTTAGTGTAGGGATTGAGTGGATTTAGAAGAATACTCAGATGAAAATTGTAGATTTATCAAACCACATTTACCACCACAAACCTATTACCAGGAGAAAGAGAGTAGATGACACCATAAGGTCAGCAATTATTTTCTTTTACTGGTTACAATCTGCCATCTTGCTTAGTTCTGGTGTCACGATGCGGAGAAGGAATAATATGATGGTCACAAGGCATGAAGCCAATTGCAGAACCGGTTTTTAATCCGTTCTGTATTTTACTTCATTTTTGACTACAAGTTAATGAAGTTTGTTTCATGATCGGGTTTTACCCCGTCAGGATTTTAGCTTCATTTTGCAGCTTACTTTCCTTGCGACCAATTAAAAGTATGTGCTTTACCATAGACGCCCATATAACTGCAGATTATATTAATGAGAGATTTAAAAGTCAAGACAATCTCTGTTAATTTCAGACGAGGTTTAGAAAAATCATTATTTTGTGTTAACTCCAATTAATTATACTAGTAACATCCTAAATAACAGGATTATTTAGAAACATTGATATAATTGTTTTATTGCGGCTGCCGGGATTCGAACCCGGGTTAAAGGCTTGGGAAGCCTCTGTCATACCGCTAAACCACAGCCGCACGTTAAAAACATCTATAATTTGTATTGCAGACTGAGATTATAGATTTTGTGGTGATGGAAAGAGTCACCCACATAAAACGATATTTGAGCTTAAACCCGAATCCTTTGGATTAATTTTATTCAATGCAGCAGCAATTTCTTCGGATTTTTCCCAATGCAAGCTTTTTTAGGTATCCAGCAATTAAACTTCTCAAGGAAGAAAATTATGATTAAACACGATTTAATGATCGACAATATACCGGCTGTATTATGGGGTGAGGACAGTTCAAAGCTGTATGTGGCAGTGCATGGAAACATGTCACACAAAACTGACACTCCAATTTCCATTCTTGCTGAAGAAACGATTCCATTGGGTTATCAGGTACTTAGTTTTGATATGCCGCAGCACGGGGACAGAAAAGATGAGCCTGTACCCTGCAAGGTTCAGAACTGTGTCAGTGATCTTTTAAAGATCATGGACTATGCACGGACAAAAGCGACTGATATTTCCTTATTTGCCTGCAGCATGGGAGCGTACTTCAGTTTGCTTGCGTATAAGGAAATGCCCCTACAGAAATGCCTGTTCCTTTCCCCCGTTGTCAACATGGAACGCATCATTGACAATCTAATGACAGGGTTCAACGTAAGCAAGGAACAGTTAGAGATTGAGAAGGAAATCCCCACTCCCGTCGGACAGACATTATACTGGGATTATTATTGCTATGTTAAAGATAATCCTGTGGTTCGCTGGGATATCCCGACTGCAATTCTATACGGAAAAGAAGACAAACTTTGCGAATTTGATTTTGTGAATTCTTTTGCAAAGGAATTCAATTGCAGCCTGAAAGTAATGGAGAATGGCGAACATTTCTTTCACACACCTGAACAACTAAACTATTACAGGCAATGGTTGACAGAACATATCTGAAAAAAGAAGAATAGGTTACCAGCCATCGTCAGCTCTTCAAGCATCATATCCATACTTAGATAGAATAGCTCACAGCTTTGTTCTCGTGGATGCCGGCGATATCAGGGGCTGCTGTGAGGCCGAGCTCTTCCAGGATGATGCTGATAAGCTGGTGGCGTATCCTGTCCCTGGCCTCGAAGGTGGATTTGTATTCGGTTATCAGCTTCACTCCGTCCTGGTCGGAGCCAAGATGGAAAAGCGCATCACCGTGACCGATGGATCTGGCTTTTTCCCTGATCTTCTCAATCCTTTCGTCGAGATATGCTGGGATTTCCTCAAGGTAGAGGTCAAAACTGAGTTTGAACCTGCCCTTGCCGTGGTTTCTTATTGAGTTCTCAAGGAAGGTCTTGTTCGGGATCTTGTAGAAATCGCTGTACACATGAGGGTAGGGATCTACCACAACGTAGAACAAGCCTACATGCTTCACGATCCCCTCTTCCTCGCCCACCTCGATGTAGTCGCCTATCTTGAATGGCTTCTTTGTCAGCAGGATGAACCATGCGAAATAGGAGAGCAGAATATCCCTGAGAGCAAAGGCAAAACCCGTGGTAAGCAAACCAAGGAATATGGCTATATTCTGAAGGCTCAGGCCAAGCTGCCAGAAAACAACCAGTGCCGCCACAGAGTATATGAAAGCCATATACATTTTGCTCAACAGAATCTTCTCTTCCTGCTCGCCTGCATTACCAAAGCTGTCGGGGATCAGGTAAACTGTCAGTTTTATAAGCACGGTCGCCATAATAAAAGCCATCAATAAGAGGACAGTGGTTTCCAGGAAGGCGAGCACCAGACCAGGAACCGTTATCAGTTCCTGATTGTTGGCTATTATCACAGTTTCAAGTGGAAGGACACCTAAAATAAAAAGGATTATCAGTTTACTGAAATCCTTGCTGAACGTCCTTGCCTTATCTTTATACTTGTTTAACGCTTCGTCAGCTTGTGTTGTTCGGGGTGACTTCTTGTCGGGCATTATCTGATTACTTTTTGCGTGGCTAAAAGGCATTCAAATTTGACTGCCAGTAATCAGAAGGGCCTTACTCCTTCTTCTGATACTTGTCAATGATTTCCTCAAAGGAGTCTGCAACATATTTTAAGTTTTCTCTTCCTACCTGGAATGTGCTGAGCTTGAAGTATTTAGTAAGACCGGATTTTATGCCGTGGATGTTGCGCTGTTTCAGTTCCCTGTACAGGAAATAGCGTCCCTTCTTGGCAGTCTGTGAGATATCATACAGCACAGGAGCCTTGAAGAACATCAGGTCATGGTCATGGGGCTTATCGCCCATCTGCATGATACCAAGATCTTCCATCCTTGAAGAGAACCAGCGTGCATCGGCAACCTCATCATACCAGTTCCTGGTACGCTCCACAACGTGCGGGAACGAAGCCATCATGGTCATGACAGGAGCACCCCTCACAGTACATCCCAGAAGCTCGACCTCCTTATTCTTGTGGGTTGGAGACTTCCTGAAGACAATATCCGCATAATCCTCTTTCACACCGAGCAGACCCACAGGACCGGAAGCAGCCATGGACTTATGTCCGCTTCCCACAATAAAATCGGCACCCATCTTCTTTGCATCAATGGGCATCCTTCCCACGGAATATGCACCGTTCACCATCAGAGGTACATCGTACCTGTGGCAGAGGTCGGATATCCTGTTAACATCCGCAAGGTTTCCATAACTGCCATCAGGATAGGTCACCTGTGCAAGTGCAGGAGCCTTGCCGGTCTCCCGGGTGATTTCCTCGATAACAGTTGCATATGCTTCCACATCGGTCTTATAGTCCGGGCTGCCACTGTGTGGAACTGTCCTGACATTAAGTCCTGCCCTCTGGGCAGCAACGAATGAAGAGTAATGAGCAAGCTCATCAAGCACGATATAGTCACCCTTCTCAGCCATGGAGTGCATAACAGCAAACTTTGACTCCCTTGCTCCGTGGGTGACTCTCACCTCATCGGTGTTCAAGAACTCCGGGAGGACACCGTGCACGAATTCCTCGATTGGAGGCTTCTTGATCAGGTCCAGCACTCCGCCACAGTAGTCACAGACAGAATAGCCGTCTCCCCATTCAAGGAGTGTACGTTTTGCATCTTCCGTAAGCTTGCCGCCTGTCTGGAGAGGATCGATATTTATCGCGTCCTTCATTCCACGTGGGATAAAACTGAATTTCTGAAGTGCTGCATCATCAAGTACCATATGTTCACCGATTTCCTGTTGTTCGTCCGGTATTCCAGACACATACTACTAATTAATAATTAAGAGCATTCGTTAAAAACTATCCGTATAGCTTCTGCATAAGCCACGCCATATTCTTTCCAAGATTGCGCATGGTCTGAATTCCTTCCTCATCGCCGGCAACATCACCCTCAGCAAGACCAAGCCCCATGTTCCAGTAACTCGATCCCGGAACCACCATCTGGCTGATCCCGAAGAAATGGTTCAGCGTATCGTATACATGGATCGAACCCGCCCTGCGTACCGCCACCACAGCAGCTCCTGTTTTCCTGGCAAGCAGGTCCCCGTTTGCCTTTGACACAAAACCTGCCCTGTCTATCAGGGCCTTCATCTCGGTTGTGACATCTGAAAAATAAGTAGGCGATGCGAGTATGATACCATCAGCTTCATCCATTTTAGCGATCCAGCCATTCACAGGATCATCATCGAATATGCATTTCCGGTCCTGGGTCTCGAAACATTTCATACAGGCCGTACATCCCCGCAGTTTCTCGCCCGTGAGATTTACCATCTCAGTCTCGATGCCTTCCTTCTCAAGCTCTTCAAAGACATAGTTCACCAGCATGGAAGTATTCCCTTTCTTTCTGGGACTTCCGTTAAAAGCAATTACCTTCATTGTACCTCCTCTGATCAATATTGAATTTATCGAATATTAGGTCATGCCTTCAGGTATAAAATTACCGCAAACATTGGCTTATAAAACAATAGAAAAATAAAACCTTCCCGTATTATCAGGAAGGAACACTTAAGGTGTCTGTCTGAACTTATGCGTTAACAGCAGTTGTAAAAACCGAAACGAACTCGTCACACTGGGAAACAAGTTCTTTCAGAGCATCCTTCACGACGTCTATAGGGTCAGCACCATCTGTTTTAACAAACAGTACAGGGTCACTGATAGATACATGCTTCATATCGTAAGTTGCTATCTGAACCCTCTCGTCATCAAGGAGAACTGATTTGAGCATGTTAAGAAGGGTATGTGTCTCACCCTTTATCTCGAGATGCATCTCATCATCAGTCTTGTCAATGATCTTTAATTCCATCTTTTTCTCACCTTAAACAGATTATTTGTAATATCAGAAAATGCCGGTTCCGTAGTCAGAGGACACTTTTCTCTTCTCGGTGCGTCCGCATGAAGGACATTTAAGTCTCTTACCGTCCACCTGAAGCTCGCTTCTGCATCTTGAACAGTAAGCTTTCATAACACCAAGTGATTTCTCGGATGTGGTAAGTCTCATGTTCTGGGTGTTAATGACCTTTGCCTTGACAATATCGGACATGGAGAATTCCTGTGAAAGGTTCTTGACATAGGAATCCCTCACATTTGAAACATGGATCGCTGCAAGGCCATCCATCTGGAACTCACGCTCTCCTTTGCCCTTGATCCCGCCTATGTCCACCAGAACCACGGAATCACGTAAGTTGGTGATACCGCCAATGACTATATCGCCCTCACAAAGCTCAGGAGGAGTCTTTGTTTTAGGAACTACGGAGATTGTCCTTGATTTCCTGTCAATGTTCACATATCCCGTGCTGATAGAGTGAATGTCTCCTACATCCACATATGTTCCTTCTCCGGCTGTGAACTCTTCAGTCGTACCGATAAGGTCACCGGGCATTACAAACTGTTTTTCTTCTTCGCTCATATTATCTTCTTCCCTGGATACGTTCTCCGGCTGTTTCTTTGACGTATCGCTCTTTTTTGACTGTTTCTCTGAGCCTTTTGTAGTGACCTTTTCCTTCTTTACAGACTCATCCGGAGACTGAGAAGTTTCAGCAGATTTGTCAACTTCACCGCCCTTTTCATCTCCTGAACCGGAGGACTTGATCTTTCTGCGTGAAGTTTTTCTTCTATTTCTTATCCTAATTAAAATCCCTCTTATAAAACTGAAATTCGTATAAATCTTTATGTATTGAGATCTTATTCAAAATTTGAGAATATAGTTCTTTCAAGTAAAACTGCATTTTACTTTAAGGATTTATCGCATAATACGATATACTTCTACATTAATCCTTTCTACATCTTTTTTATGGAATTTGAACGTTCTCTTCAGTGGAAACCCCGTAGTATACCAATCACTTATTCTGGCATCTCCTATGAACTTTTCGATAAAACCATGGCTCCCACAATTGTGTATCGAATACACCACATCACTGGTCTTCAATGCACTTAAAAGGAACGGTCGGTCATTACCCTTTGCCTGTGCACCAAAAGGAGGATTCATGACAGCGGTGTGCGCATGCCCCTGCACCTCGGATATATCACAATGCAAAAACTCAACATCCACACCCATATTTTCAGCATTCTTCCTGGCAATCTCCAGAGCTTTATTATCAAGATCAAAACCGACTACCTTTTCAGCTCCAAGCAGCTTGGCCCCGATGGCAAGTATACCCGTTCCGCACCCAAGGTCAAAGACCGTGTCCTCCAGATCACCCTGCATATAGGCAAAATGCAGAAGTTCAGCAGCAAGTACCGCAGGAGTGGAGTACTGCTCAAGTGCAGCACTGGGAGAATCAAAGCCCTCCACCTGTTCAAGCAAGATCTCAAGTTTGCGCTGTTTCACTCACTCACCTGTTATCTCATCAAAGACAGGATTATCCCATTCCCTTTCTCCAAGCACGATCTCAAACTCCTGCGGAGTGAGCATCGAAGCATTGAACCTGCCTACCTCATCGATCGCAAGCCTGGGACAGGCTGTATTCACAAAGGCATCCACCTTGAACTGCAGAAGCTGGTCTGGTGTTACAAGATCCATGGACAATATATGGGCCTGCTTTCCATGCTTTAATGCAAGATTCTTCAGTTTCCCGGCCAGCTCCAGCCTTTCCTGTCCCGGCTTTGAGGATACAACTATCCCGAATACACCGGCATCCAGAGATTTAGCTATCACGACACTTCGCTGTTTGAGTATCTTTGAGGGATCCACCTCACGTATCTCATTGACAAAAGGGTCCGCTACAAGCACCCTCTTTCCTGTTGAGAGTGACACCCCAAGAGGGTGAAATTCCCCGCTTCCGATGTAGAGATATTCATCGCATTCCTCACTGCGGGCTGCAGAGAAATTGCAGCCGAGCACCTGTCCCGGATATGCTATTTTGCTGTCACCCTTACCGATCACACATTGCTTACCATCGGTTTCCAGTATCCTGCAGGCATCCTCCAGTTTGTGTATATGCTGGACAGTGGTTATAAGACCTATTTTTTGCCCCTTTAGTTC
>JAALLO010000148.1_pt1 | contig 19925 bp, 19 predicted proteins | sample 7245941 | NCBI WGS metagenome assembly JAALLO01 (sample SAMN13049198, study PRJNA578106) | oil field metagenome | isolation source: filtered produced water from oil reservoir A2 | place: USA:offshore Texas | collected 2016 | reverse complement strand
AAATTAATACCACATGCGGGGTGGATGTCAAGGTCGCCGCTCCCCCATGAAAAAAGACCAGATGTTGTGATTTAGTTAGTTATTAAGACAAGTTGTCCAAATTTGAGGGGTCAGCCCGGTAAACCCGCTTCTCTTTCCCTTTCAAAAAATGTAAGCATACCCCACCAGATTGCAACGTCATTGCCTGGTTCTGCATAGTCTACTCTAAATGAATGATTATGTCTTTCTATAATTTTCAATCCAGCTTTTTTAACTGATTGATGTAAACAAGTCGCTGTTCTGCATATTCCCCCGCCTAATCCGGTTTTATGAATGTAACCACCATTACTCCAAACAATTATTTCAGCATCCTTAAATCCTCTATCATAAGTTCTTTTTCCTACAACTTTATTATAAGAAAATATTTCACCCGGTTTTAATACCGTGTTATTAATTAATTTAGCTGATAAAGAAATATTGTTTCTACCGCCTACATCTTCTTTATCAGGTAATGGAAGAGCTGTTTTTGAAATAACATTTTCAACTGGTTGGATTTTATTTGGCTGACCTTCAACATTAGTATTACCAGGTTTACCGTCAGTGCTAATATAAACCGTCCTTGTTGTCCCTTCCCATTCTACTTGTGCTCCCATTATTTCACTCATAAACCGGAGGGGAACCATTGTGCGTCCATTTACAAGTGCTACAGGTACGTCGAGTTGTTTTACAGTACCGTTTACTGTAAGGCTAGTGCAATTTACTTTAGCTTTTATTTGGGAAAGTTATCCCGACTGAGGGGCTCGGCAGATAAAATTACCATAATGGAAATCGATGGAATGGAATGTTATATCATTGGTGTTCCAATCCGGCAAACAAGAATACCCCGGGCCACCAATAGATAGTATTGCCCGGGAACATCTGAAAATAATAGCTATATCTTATCCCAATCAAATAAACCTGCCACTTCTAAGGCGTCGTACGCTTCATCTATTAGTTCGGTAGCAAATTTATCCTTTTTAGCCATAATTACTTTTTCTATTACCAGGTTTTTAGAGGGAGGCTTGCGGAAATACTTCTTATAAGTAATGTAGAAATAATGTATCGTTGCCAGTAACTCCAGATCCGTAGGACCGAACCTGCCGAACACCCTCAACAGTTTATCTATTCTATCCTTAAACGGTTTAATTTCGTTATCAAAGGTTGTTATAATTTCATCCGCCTTTTCCCCGGGGACATATTGTGACCATTTTGATGTTTCACTGGCATCATGCAAAATATTATCAGCAACCAGCTCATCCATGCGATAATATAATTCCTGTGAATACGGCCCATAATGGTGCATTTCAAAATCATACATCATAGGAACCCCTTGGGCTTTCAAAAAATAGCAGATTTTCTGCACTACAGTCCGGCCGATTTTTATTTTCTGCGATTTCCATTGCTTAATAATGTATGCCACCAAAGCATCCTCCAAGTAGTGGCCAAAACCAATTTTCATTAGATGATCCTCCCCTCTAACTCAGCAACCCTCTTCTTAATTCTACCATCAATTTGGCCGGCTTTATTTTTCGCATAAATCCTTATAACATGAAACACCTTGGGCATGTCATGTATTATCTTAGATAATTCAGTGATCAATTTCCAGTTCCCCTGCTTTGTGTTCACATAGAAAAAAACACCCATCTCATCTTCTTCGGGAATGACAAACTTATGAATTGTACCCCTTGCATTCTTATCAATAATGAAGCTATGATCCTCAAATTCCATTAATAGAGATTCATAAATTCTTTCAGCGATCACCCGGTTTTTAACACCCGCAAAAGCACTGGTTTCATAAACGACGGAATGATGTTTTCTATTTACAATATTATAGGCCCAGGTATGACCCGCGGAAGACTTATCATTTGCAGCAGCTCTCATCATCATTGTAAGGTCTAAATCATCCATGTTAATGGCATCCGTTAAATTTTCAAATTTATATCCTTTTTCCTCAAAGAACTTTTGCAAGTAAATATCATATATTCTCCTGGTACGATGATACAATACCTGAGTATACATATAATATCGAGCTAATATTAGAGCTTCTAAAGATTGAATCCCACCGCTATCAAGCCCCAGCCTGAGCCCTCCTGTTTCATCCCCGGGGATTAATAATAAAGTTTCCAACAACCTATGATGATCAAACGTACCATACTTGACGCCACAATGCAGGGAATCTCTTAATAAATAGTCCATCCTATCCACATCTATTTGACCGGAAAGAATATCTTTTAAGAAATTCAATTCCGGAATAACAGGGTCTTTTTGGATAAGCTGCATTACTAAATCCGTAGCACCTTCAAAGTACAAACCGTCAATATCTTCTCTTAACTCGTCAATTACAGCAATGCTGACATCTTCGTGTTTCTTCCCTTTGGGTAATACCGCTTCGGCTCCATGAGAAAAAGGCAAATGGCCTACATCATGTAATAATGCGGCCAGTCGAAGGCAATCCACTGCATGTTGAACAGTCAAATTAATTTTCTTTAAGTTATTTTCAATTTCATTTTTAAATTTTTTTAACAAATATGTAACGGCTTGGGTTGCAAGTTCCATAACCCCAAGGGAATGCTCAAATCTAGAATGTAATGCCCCAGGATATACATAGTAAGTAAATGCAAGTTGTTTTACGTTTCTCAGACGTTGAAATATTTTTAAATCGATTATCTTCTTCTCTGTATCGGAAAAATGGATAAAATTATGTACAGGGTCTCGCACTCTGTGCGTATGATACATCAAATCGTCAAAATCAGCGGGCATGACTATTCCTCCCTCTAGAGGAACATATATTCTCCAAAGAATCTAAGTTTCCTTCTTTATGGAAATAAATATTTCCTCATATCAATATCTTTAACAGCTATAAAAAAAAAATTATGATATATTTAACGTCTTACTCTTTCTCCTTTGCAACCGCAACCTCGTCATATGAAGACGCCAGGTCACGCAAGTTTGTCGGGATGGTTACGCGAACCATCCATACGTCAAACGCATAATAGAGAAACAGATTAGCCAGTACCGGGCTGATAACTTATATGGAGAAAAATAAAGCATAGTATTCAACGTATCCCACGTTAATTATTTTTTCCTATCGTCAGTAATTATTTAGATGTATAATATTACCAAAGTATACAAAGTTACTGACGAATGAGGAGGTGTATCGTCATGCAAGTGGTTAAAGCTATCAATCCCTATGATTTTGGTACAGATTATGTCCTGATAAACAAAGGTTTTGATGTCGTGGTCCCCGTCAAGAAGTATTTAGATTACCTGAAGGCCACTGGCAAGTCCCCAAACACTATAAAAAATTATTGCTTCCATTTAAAATCTTACTTCCGCTTCCTGGAGGAATTAGGAGTTGAATACAACAGTGTCGATACCGATACTCTTGTATCATTTATCCAGTGGCGGGGTATAAAGGATTTCTAATTCATGCCGGTAAAAAAGCAGTTTCCAAGAACCTGTTAAAGCGTAACACGGTAAAAAGAATTGTACCCACTGTTGATGATGATAGTTTTAAAGCTTTCTTCTCTTGTATCAGAAGTTTAAGGGACAAGATCATTATTCTTCTGATGTATGAGGGCGGATTGAGAATTGGCGAAGTCTTAAGCTTATGGATTGACGACCTGTTCTTATGGGACAAGCGTATCCGCATCCTTCCCAAAGATGATCTTCCCAATGGAGCCAGAGTTAAATCCAGAGTAGAAAGATTTGTGGGTATTTCTTCCCAGCTTTCCAAGCTTTTGGATGATTATTTGCTCTTCAAACGGCCTGACTGCTGCGACACCAGCCATCTGTTTGTTGTAGAAAAAGGTCCTAACACCGGCAAACCCTTAGCTTACGCCACAGTATACAAAATGTTTAAGTATTATTCCCAAGTGTCAGGTGTTTCCCTTTCTCCACACGTCCTTCGCCATACCCATGCTACATCTCTTATTCGTGCAGGGTGGGATGCATCTTTTGTTCAAAAACGGCTAGGGCATGCACAGGTCCAAACTACGATAAACACTTATGTTCATCTTAGCGATGAGGATTTAAAGCAGTCCTACCAAAAATATGAGTTGTGGTGTTTATCTGCAGATATGCCGACGATTTCGTTATTCTCATAAAAGGCACCAGGGAACAGGCTGCCGCCGTTAAAGACGATGTCGGCCGGTTTCTTGAATGTGCCTTGAAATTACGGCTGTCCCCGGATAAAACTTTGATTACCAATGTCCATAACGGGTTTGATTTCCTGGGTTTAATATTCGTAGAGTTTCCAGCAGCAGGACATTCAGTTCCCTTGACCACTTCCTTTGGTGGAAGGTATTCCGCCGTTGTAAACGCCTCTTTAATGCGTCTTGTTCCAGAACTTTCTATGTGCAAAATTATATCTCTTATCACTATGATGTTGACCGCAAAAACCGCAGCCATGCAAGGCAAAAGCATTTCGGCGTTTGGGTGGACAAGGGTAAGGCGGTTATCGTTAAACGTCTTAGCTTTTATAGTATCAGGTATATTTCTCCATTTCCGCAGCTGAATCCTTTCTTCAGTTATGAGCGTTTGCAACTGGAACGCAGGAAGTCTGTTGTTTGGCTGATGAATGATTTATTCGTTATCCTCTGGTAAGTATGGCTTGACCGGCAAAGATTAGTATAAGTCTAATGGAGAGCCGGATGCGCTGAAAGGCACACGTCCGGTTCGGAGAAGGGCATGAACGTCTAACTGCTATTATCTGGACAGGTAATAGTGGGTCGGTTCATGCCTATTCTACCTCATAGGTAGGCTACAAACGTTAGACAGCTTGTCGTACTGCTTGCCGTCATCCATGGTTTCAATTCCTCATAGGTAGGCTACAAACCAGTGTAATCCAATATTTTTAGAATTTCAACCTTAACTGATTTGGCCTTTATGGGTATTTCAGCAAGGTGGGAAAATGACACGGGGCCGCGCAGTTTGCGGGGTGAGGGCAAAAAAAAGAAATGTCGTCGATCTCCGGGGGTTTTTGCATTACCGGTGATCGACGACATTTTACAGTTACAAAATGTTATCAAAGCCGCCTTTTTCCTGGCCCATGATTTCTTTTTTCATGTATTTGGTGGTACGCAGGATGTAAAATATCACGGAGTCTTCCTCTTCGTTTATGGCCCTTTTCAATTCCAGTTGCAATTTTTTTAAGGATACCCGGGAGATTTCCCCCTCCAGGACGGAATTTTGCACCCATTTGAGGTACTTGCGGCAGATTTTCAGGATCTTGGCCACTCTGGATTCTTCTATATCATAAACCAAAATTACGTACATTTGTCACCACCTGCAAAAAAGAAATTAGCGTAGGCTACCACCGGGCAACATAGGGCTCGTATTCTTCTTCCTCCATGAGGTGTTTTTGCAGTTTATAGATCTCCAATCGGATGAGCCTGCGGTAGGAGACCTGGCGCCCCAGGCGACGGTGTTTTATGGTGGTGGAGAGCTTATCCTCCAGTTCCTGCACAAAGGTTTTCATACCTTTTTCTGTGAGTTGCAGTCCACCCACAGCTTTGTCGAAATCTTTCCTGGTAATCATTTTTTTGCCCACTACTTTGAATATCAACCGGTCTACTATTATGGGCTTGAAGATTTCGGCTATATCCAGGTTCAGGGAAAACCGGCGGAAATTAGTGGTATGCAGGTATCCTATGCGGGGATCCAGATGTGTTTTGTATATCTCGCTAAGTACAATGGTATACAGCATGGAATTTCCAAAGCTGATTAGTGCGTTTAAGAAATTCCGGGGAGGGCGCTTGCTCCTGCTTTCGAAGACAAAGTCGGGATTTTTTAAAATATTGTCAAAGGCCCGGTAGTAGTATTCCCGGGCATTACCCTCCAGACCCATAAGCTCGCTGGTATCAGCGCAATCCTCCAGGCTTTTGCGGAGTTTTTGGATACCGGACAGATTCTCTCCCACGTCTTTTTCCCGGTTTAGATAATAGCGGAGCACATTTTCCATGTTTTTACAGGCGCCGCTGACAAATTTTTGCGCCAGTTTTTTACGGGCGTTATCATCCAGGTAATGCTGGGTCTGCTTTAAGATCATGTAGCCGGAATTAAGGTGCTCCCGGGGGTAAAATGAACCCACATAATACTCGTAACGGTTAAAAAAGTGCAGGGTTATTTCCGACTGGGCGAGAAATTCCAAAAATCTTTTATTGACGTCCACTTCGCCGAAGACCATGATTTCCTTTGTATTCTCCACCGGGATGTACTTTTTTCCCTGCTCTCCCTGAAAATAAATGGTGTTGCCCTTGCGCTTAAGCTCGCCTTTGGAAAAAATATAAACCGTTTGTTTCATGACCAGCAAAACTCCCTGTACCCGCATTTTCGGCAGTATTTTATTTTCCTGGGCTGCGGAGCCCTGGGGCGAGAAATTATTTTTCGTATTTCACGAAAAACTATTTCCAGCTGTTTCTCCAGCTCCGGGGTGAGGTTTACCTTTTCCCGGCGCTTTTCTTCCGGAAAGCGCAGTTCCCCCCGGGCAATGATACCTTTTTCTTTAAGTTTGTAAAGGTAAAAGGCCAGCTGCAAGCGGGCGCTTTCCAACGCCCGCGAGCTTTTTTTGACCTCACCCACCAAAAGTTCTTCGCCATCTTTTTTAACTACATCAATGACCACATTGTCAAAATGCACCTTTTTCCTTTCCCGGCTATAGCTTTCGCTGTCGATAAGGCGTCCTATTTCAATGTAGGGGTTGTTTTGGTCGGGAATGATTTGCCGGGACATGAGCCAGAGCTGGCGGGGGCAAATTTGATAACACTGCATATAGGTACCAGTGATAGCAATTACCATATGGCTGTCACCCCGCTGCATATATACCCGGTGAACGGGTGGTAGTATTCCGAAAGACCGGCCCGGTTCACGTAGCGAAAGCCCTCCACCTCCGGCGGCAGGTTTTCCACGTGTAAGGGTATGGAAATTACATAGCGGTAAAAGTCGCTTTTTATGGCTGCAAAGGCCAGGCGCCTGTCGAACAAGTTTTTAATTTCCTTTATTTCCGTATACCTTTGCCAGGTTCTTTGGGCCCTTTCGTCCAGTTCAATAAAGGTGTCCAGCTTGGGGTAATCATATTCTATCAAGCGGAAGTCCGCCACCGAAACGGCGCTGTCACTTTGGTAACGCAGCCTGTACAGCGCCTCCAGAACTTCCCTGGACTCATCCCCGGATTTTTTGCGGGCTATTTCAGCGTAATAGTCTTCTATAAGGCGCAGAAAATCACCCTCTTTGATTCTCTTTTCCCTGGAGAGGATTTGACGGGTAATTTCCAGGAGAAGGGGGTCATAGACATAGGAAGAGTACGTCCTGCCCCTTTCGTCCGCAAGGGATATCACATGCACCTCCCCTTCACCCAGCCCGTGCCGGTTGCACCTCCCCGCGGCCTGGTTTATGCAGTCCAGGGGAGCCAAATCCCGGTAAACCACGTCAAAATCTATGTCCACCCCTGCTTCCACCAGCTGGGTAGTAACGCATATGCCTCCTTTACCTTCCCGCAGCAGGGCTATTCTTTCCTGCCTTTCCCGGGGCACCACGTGAGTGGAGAGATATATTAGGTCTTCCCGGCCGGTTTTCTCCACAAGCAACTGGTAAAGCTCCCGGGCGGCGGAGATGGTGTTCATTATGAACAAGTGAGACTTCCCGCTTGCCGGGTTAACCCCGGCGGCCAACTCCTCCAGCGAAATGTTTTCCTCCAGGTGGGGCTTTACCGTTACCCTGGCCATTTGAGCGAAGTATTTTTCCTTATCCACCAGGGGAATGGTTTCCCCGCCGGGAAAGATATGTGGCTGGGTGGCGGTGACAAAAATAATGCGACAGTTTAGCTCTCCAGTTATAGCTTCCAGAAATTTTTGTACAAGCAACCAGTATTTTGCCGGCAAAGACTGCACTTCGTCTAGGATAATAATGGAGTCGGCCAGGCGGTGAAATTTTCGCAGGGCGCTGTTGCGGTGAGAGAACATGGTGTGAAAAAACTGGACGAAGGTTGTGATGATGATTTCAGCGTTCCAGCCTTCGATGAGTATTTTGGCCTGGTCCGGCTCGAATTCGTCCTGGTCCTTTTGGTAGTAGAGCTCCGCCAGGTGGTGGTGCTTCAACAAGAGGTGACTGTCCACGAGAATGCCCGCAGACTCCAGTACCTTTTCAAACTCAATGGCGTTTTGGTCGATGATACTTAAAAAGGGCAAAGAGTAAATGAGCCGGGGGGAAAAGCCCGCCTGGTCTTTTATCATACTTTTCAGTTTAAAGGCAAAGGCGAGTACCGTAAGGGTTTTACCCAGGCCCGTGGGAAGATTTAAGGAAAATATCCTTTGCGCCGGGTCGATTTTCCGGTTTAAAGTCTCCCGGTAAGCTTTTTCCCGCAGGCTATTCAGCCATGTAGCATCGAAATTAAGCCCTGCCTTGTAATTGTCCACAATTTTACTGTCCAGCGGTATGTCTTTCCTGCCGGGAGGCAAGCCCAGCACCGCATCGATCTTATCAGCGTCCAGCATTATGGAATAAAGTATGTTTACCAGCAGGAATACTTGCAAATTTTGGTTGCGTTTCAGCTTTCTCAGTTTGCGTTTTACGGCCTTTAACACGGCAGGTATCTTTTGCACCCACTGCCGGAGAGTATCCTTAGAAAGCTCCACCGGCAGCCCGGCTTTTTGAAGCTCCTCGTTCAGCCGGGCCAGCTTGTCCCCGTCTATACTTTCCACCTGGGCGAGCAAGATACTTTGTTTCTTTTCCGGCAGGACAACCTCGGTAAGCACGTCATCCAGATTACCATGGTGTTTTTTGGTAACCATAAAGGCGAAGAAGGGGGCCAAAGCCCCTTCTTCGCTTTCCGGATCACCCTGGCGCCGCAGTACTTCCTCAGTCGCAAAGTAACTGCACACGGCGGACAAAAGGCCGTGTCGCGTCTCGGGCCGGGCCCGCAATTTTTCTTTTTCCCCTTCAGGGGCTGCCAGATATTTTTGAAAATAGGCCGTAGCCTTGCCCACATCGTGGCACAGGGCAGCCGTGGCGGCCAGGGGTGAAAGGGGCAGTCCCGCCAGGCGGGAAAACGATTTTTCCTCTGCCAGTTCCCGCGCTATGCGGGCAGTGCCGGTAAGATGTTCCTCCAGGGGCCTGCCCGGGTGAGAGTACAGCTCAGAAAAAGACAATTCTCTCACCTTCTTCTGTTTCCCAGTACTTTTTGGCTGTCGCTTTTATGCTCTGCCCCCGGGCTTCGAAAATAACGTCTTGGTATTGTTCCACTATTCTTTCGGCATTCATTTTAACGGGTATTCTTTCTTTGAAATATTTCTTACCGTCTTCCACCTCCAGCCCGTATTCTTCCATGGCCGAAACCGGTAGCACGGAATTTAAGGACACCGGGTCCCTTGCCTCCCTTTCCCGGGCACGGGAAAGGCCTACGTACTTGAAGTCCGCCAGCATTTCGCTCAGGCCCAGGGACACCGAATAAACTGTTTTGTGCCCCTGCACAAAATTTACCAGTCTATTAAAGAGGGATTCATCCTCGTGGTGCACATACACCCTGTATACAGGGTCCTTTACCAATTCCATGCGAATTTGGGTGCGGGCTTCGTGGTTTTTCTTTTTGACCGGCGTCCAGTAATTTCCCTTGGTGTTGAGGTGGTTTATGCCCATGCGCACCTTTTTCACCGGCGCGGCCAGGGCTATGGCAATACGGCAGCGGGAAGGGGAGAATTCCTCCAGGTACTGCTGCTTATCAACGCCGCAAATAGCCCCCAGAATCCCCCATACCGTGGGCGGCGGGGGAAAGGAAAAGGTAAGGGGGGAGGAGGTGGTGTAAAACTTTTTAAAATGCCCGTAATCCCCGTGCAGGTCGATAATTAGTAATTTCATTCTTATCCCCTCTAAAATGAGAGTTCTTCAACCTTAAAACCGTCAAATAGATCCCGTGGCGAAATGTCTTTTTCTTGAACGCAGAATTGTACCCTGTCGTCGACGGCATACTGAATGGCCTCGATTTTCTTTTCGTTGGCCTTTAAGGCCTGAACCAAAGCCGTAACATCCAGTTTTCCTTCGGAGATGTCGCGGATCTCCTCATCATTTTTGCCGGAGATAAATTTCACCCGCTTGTCCAGCTCTCCCATGTGGAAGTTATTTTCTTGATAAATAACGCGCAACAAAAACCGGGGCATCTGGCCGGTCTTGGAGGTGGACATAAGGTTTTTGGTACCGTTCCACATTCCTTCCATGAGCAAAGAAATATCACCCTCCGTAAGCTTTATGTCCTGGGCCCGGGCGGCGTTTTCATTTACTATCCCGTAAAAGGCGATAAGAGAGTAGGGAAGAATATACTTTTCGGTAAAGGTTCCCTGCTTGCGGTCCTGCTTGGAGGGCATTACGGTAGTACCTTTCATGTAAGTCATATCCACCCGGTGCAGAGATCTCCCCAGCTTGAACTGCACCGGCCCGGTGAGAATCATGGTCTTGTCCTTTACCGCGATAGTGGCACCGAAAAGGCGCACATCGATACATTTGTCCTTGATAATCTCCGGCTGGTCTTTAAAGTCCCCCAGGCGGTCTTCCTTGGTGCGCAGGTTTCCCTTTTCATCCCTGGTTTCCAGGATGAAAACATCCTGGTTTTTGTAGTCATGCAGGTAATCCCTCACCGTGCGCTTAAGGCGCACATCGGTGACGATGTTCAGGCCTGTCTCTTCATCCAGGCGGGGCTTGTTTTCATCCAAAGGGTCGCCATTGGGATTGGCGTAGCTTACATCATACAAAAACAGTATCTCCGAGCGGTTTTTAATGATTTCCATTATTCTCATCCTCCTTGCGGTAAATCATTTCGGCCACCTGGTCGGCCAGGTTCATGCCCGCCGCAAAGCAAAAATTCATTTCATCCACCGGCATATTCCAGTTTTCCCCCGCCATCAACAGGTAATTGGATGCTTCCTTGGCCAGAAACCTTTTGCCCTTGTCAAAAGACTCGTATTCCTCCAGCTTGCTTTGTACCTTGGGCAGCAGGCCTTTAAAGTCCCTTTCGTTCATTTTGAGGTTTTTCAAGTTCTTCATAAAAGGCTTTGTCTCCCGGGCGCTGTATTGTTTCCTCAGCAATAGTTCGGTGAGACTGCCCAGCAAAAACAGCCCCCGCTTTAGCGGTGATTTAAAGGCGGGACCGTATTTGGCAAACAAATCTTCCAGTGCGCTTTGTTCCACCGGCTCTTCCTCCCATCTGATTAGTTGTAATTTTTCCAGGAATAAAAGGGACATCAGCCCGTTTTTGACAACAAAGAAATAATAGCGGTCCTGGACGAATTCCTCCCGGGCGCGGTTCATGATAAAGCGCAGCAAGAGGTGGCGGTCTACCGGGCGGTCTTTGAAAATCCTATCGGTGATGTCCAGAAAATAGCGGTCCAGGTCGCGGTTGCGCTTGTTGGAGTCCGACTTGCTGAGGAAATCCCGTATACACCGGAAGGTAAAGTTTTCCCCGGTGACGGAGTCTACATATTCTTTAGCGGCAAATATGACCCGCAGCCGGGATGGAAGCACATCTTCAATTAAAAGGAGAATGCGCTCTGCCGCCTGCTGTTTTTTTAGGAATAGGAGGTTTACGGCTACGGTATCTCCGGCGTCTTTCAAGGCGGCTAAAATATCGTCCTCATCGTCGGTAAGGCGGTTTACCGTCCTTTCTTTCAAAGAAGCAATTTTCTCGGTGTCCCGCAGGATGTCCAGCACTTCTTCCCGCACCTGCTCCCGGCCCAGCAGCACTTTGGGTATCAGATAGTAATAAAGGCCGTAAAATTTAAAAGAGAGATTTTGCTCTATATGTCTTTTGCCTTCTTCCAGCGCCTTTTTACAGTCCGGGCAGACCGGAAAGTTTTTCCAGGCCTGACGGTATTTGAACCCGCCGGTAATAAAGCCCGGCTTGTCCAGGGTATAAAAGGCGTAGGTGTTTACACCGCCCAGCACCAATTCTTTGGGGGAGCCGCACAGGGAGCACACTTTGCCCCTGGAATGTATGCTCATGTCCTTTTTTAGAACCTGGGCGCGCAAAAGGCGGCGGAAAATGTCCAAATCCCCCACGTATTTGCGGGCGCTGTCTTCCTGGAAGGCCAGGGTTACTACCAGGCCTTCCTTTTTGGGCGTTTGGTCCCGGTAATCTTGCAGGGCTTTCACGATATTTTCAGCATTGGCCCGGAGTTCATTGTGTACGGCCTCCAGAAATTCTTTCTCTTCTGTGCCGGCGTCCAACTTCTTATTCTTTAATACTTCCCGGAACCAGCCCAAAATTTTGTTGTCAAATGTTTTTTCCGGTTCGGTCATCCTGGCGGTGGGGGAAAAGTCAGCCCCGGTGGCGGAGCCCTTGCGGTACAAATACTGCATTATGCGCAAGCTATCATACTCTTCTCTTTCCACCCCCGCGTATTTTATCTCACCCTTTTTTTGTTTTAAGGTGATGGCCAGTACATACTTGTAGTTCCCGGAGTTGGGGTCCTCCACCAGTATGTCCAGCTCTCCTTTGTTTTCCTGTTCCATTACCATTTCTCCCAGCTCTCGCACGGCAGCCAGCAACCGGGCATCACCTCCTTTTTTTCCCGGTTCAGTCAGGTGAAATCTCCGCGCAGCCGAAGCCCTGGCTGTTTTTGCCTCCCAGCCCGGCCTCCAGCCCCAACCGGAGAAGCTGTGGCGGGCCTTGCAGCTCAAGGCGGCAGGTGTATCCCTTTATCACTATACCCTTGTACCGCACCAGGTTCATATGAGGCCTGTTCAAGACTTTTACCTCGAGGGGCCTGGATAAAGGGGCGGGCTCCCGGTAAAGGGCGGCGTATTTTTTGGTCAGATTTTCCTGCAGCAGGCGGGAGAATTCCTCCTCGCCGGGCTGGAAATAACAGGTGTATTTTCCTCCCCCGGGCTTTTCAAAGGTGCTGTATACCACCACCGGGGAGAGGAGTTCCAGCACGGCGCGGTTTTTGGGCACTTTAGGGCTTGTCACTTCCACGCCGGTTATTTCCACTTCCTGCCTGCCCAGTTCCAGCCGGCCGGAAGAAAGGAGGCCGGAGACCAGTTCGCTGCAGAATTCGTGCACCGGGGAAGAAACCACCAGGCGCGCGCCCCGGGGGAATACTATTTCTTTCCTTTCCCTGTCCAGCTGGTATTTACCCAGCAGGCGGGAGAAGGTGAACAGCTTAAAACTCCTTTTACCGAAGGTGTACCCCCGGTCGTGCAGCAAGGAGGCCAGGGAGGGGGATATATGCCGGTATATGGCCGCCTGAACCAGTTGATTGTAGTTCATAGGCAGACGCAGGCCTCTTTCTGCGCTTAAGGAAATAGCCAGCCGCAACCGATCACCTCCTTATGTAATATAATTCTTTTCTTTCCCAATTTAGCCGCTATTCTGATATTGCCTCAGGCAGACATCAATACTGTAAAGTATTAACCAGAAAAGCAAATTTAGAACGGCTCTCAAATATTGGTTTAAATTATACAAGTTGTCCTGGACCTGATATTGTCACCGTTTAAAAAATTTTTTTAATGCCCGGGGCAAAATTTTTTTGCTTTTTTTGAAAAGGGTCAAAACGGGTTCGATTATCAAAAGTTAATAAACCCAGGGCCTTGTGCCCTGGGTTTATCAGCAAGTCAAATAATTATTTAAGCGGGAACGATAGCTCCCAGCTTGCACTTGGCCAGGCATTCACCGCACTGGATGCATTTTTCCTGGTCAATGGTGTGCGGCTCTTTCTTTTCGCCGGAGATGGCCCCGGTTTCACAAACCTTCTCGCACATCTGGCAGCCCTTACATTTTTCCTGATCTACCGTAAGCTTGGGAATTTCCACGCCGTGCTCGGCTGCTACGTCCTTTACCTTCGCCCCCTCGGGGATTTCGAATTCCTTACCGCCCAGTTTTACAATTACAGGTTTCTTTTTTTTCTGTTGAGCCATACTTCCTCTCTCCCTTTCTGGTGTTTTGAACTATATTGTTTATTTCGTCACAAATACCGGAATACCCTGCAAAAAAATTTAAACTTATATCACAGAGCCGCGTACTGCCGCGGCTCTTCCCGTCAATTCCTTTGCTTTTCATTTCCTCTTCCGCAACTTGCATCGCAGCACCTTACCGGTTTCACCTTCTGCAAAAAATAAAGGGCGAACCAGGCTTAAAAGCCTGACCCGCCTTTAACTGTTATATCGCTATATCTTTTCCACCCGCACCGCGCAAACTTTCAGCTCCGGAATCTTGGCCACCGGATCCCGCTGCGGGTTGGTAAGCTTGTTTATAGCTACAGCCGGGAAATGGAAAGAAGTAAATACCATTCCCTCGGGCACAATGTCGCCCACCCGGGCCTTAACTTCCACGCTGCCCCGGCGAGAGGTCACTCTTACCATGTCGCCGCCGGCAATACCAAGTTTGGCGGCGTCCCTTTCATTAACTTCCAGGAATTCCTCGCCGTAATACTCTTCCAGCGTGCCGGTACGCTGGGTCATGGTACCGGTATGATAATGGAAGTGCCTGCGGCCGGTACTGAACACCAAGGGATATTCTTTGTCCGGCTGCTCGGCGGGAGGAATGTATTCCACCGGGCTGAACTTGCCCAGTCCCCGTACAAACTTATCTTTGTGCAGGTACGGGGTTCCCGGGTGATCAGGGGCCGGGCACGGCCACTGAATGCCGCCTTCCTCCAGGCGGGCGTAAGATATCCCGGCATAAGAAGGCGTCAAGGATACTATTTCGTTGAATATTTCTTCCGCCGAGGCATAATGCATGGGATAGCCCATGGCCGTAGCCACGTCCGCAATTATCTCCCAGTCGGCCCGGGCCTCTCCCACGGGCTCGATGGCCTTGCGAACCCGCTGTACCCGGCGCTCGCTGTTGGTGAAGGTGCCGTCTTTCTCGGCAAAGGTGGCTGCCGGAAGTACTACATCCGCCAGTTTAGCCGTTTCCGTGAGGAAAATATCCTGCACCACCAGGAAATCCAGGCTTTCCAGGGCATGCACCACGTGGTTGCCGTCCGGGTCGGACAGTACCGGGTTCTCGCCCATGATATACATACCCCGCACGCCCTTACCGGCGGCGTCCATCATTTCACCTACGGTAAGCCCCACTTCTCCCGGCAGGGCATCCACGTTCCAGGCCTTGGCAAACTTGGCCCTTGCCTCGTCCAGGACCACTCCCTGGTATCCGGTAAAGACATTGGGCAGTGCACCCATATCGCAGGCCCCTTGCACGTTATTCTGGCCCCGCAGCGGGTTGACACCGCTGCTCTCTTTACCGATGTGACCGCACAGCATAGCCAGGTTGGCCACCGCCAGCACGTTATGGGTTCCGCAAATATGCTGGGTTAATCCCATAGTATAGAGGATGGTGGCGTTCTCGGCCCCCGCGTAGCCCCGGGCCACTTCCCGGGTGACAGCGGCGGGAACGCCGGTAATCTCCTCCACGTGCTCCGGAGTGTACTTGGCCACGGCATCCTTGAGAACCTCGAAATTTTCGGTGCGCCGGGCAACAAATTCCTTGTCATACAAGTCTTCGGTAATGATTACATGGGCCAGCCCGTTTAAAAGGGCTATATCGGAGCCCGGCTTCAGCTGCAGGTGCCGGTGGGCCAGGAAGGCCACCTCGGTCTTCCGCGGGTCCGCCACCGCCAGGGTAGCCCCGTTTCGGATCGCTTTTTTCACCTGCAGGCCGATAATGGGATGGGACTCGGTGGTATTGGTACCGATAGCTAAAATAAAGTCGGCACCGGCAATTTCTTTAATGCTGTTGGTCATTGCGCCGCTCCCGAATGCAGTCGCCAGACCGGCGACGGTGGGAGCGTGTCAGAGACGGGCGCAGTGGTCGATATTATTGGTACCGAACACCGCGCGGGTTAATTTTTGCATGAGATAGTTCTCTTCGTTGGTACACCGGGCCGAGGACAACACCGCCAGGGCGTTGGAACCGTGTTCCTTCTTGATCCGGCCCAAGTTCTCGGCCACCACGTTTATGGCCTCTTCCCAGCCGGCCTCTTGAAACTCCCCGTTCTTTTTCACCAGCGGCTTGGTAAGGCGGTCGGGGTGGTGGATGAAGCCGTACCCGAAACGGCCCTTCACGCACAATGCCCGGCCGTTTACGTCCCCGTCACAGGAGGTTACGCCCACCACTTTGCCGTCCTTGACGTTGAGCTCAAAGTTGCAGCCCGTACCGCAGTAGGGGCAGGTGGTCTTAACCTTTTTAACCTCCCAGGTGCGGGCCTGGCTTCTGAGACCCTTTTCCTGCAGGGCCCCGGTGGGACAAACGGCCACGCAGTTGCCGCAGAAGACGCACTCCGATTCCGAGAGGGGCACGTCCATGGCCGGGGTCACCTTGGTTCTGAAACCCCGGTAGGCGAAATCTACCACACTTTTACCCTGTATCTCCGCACATGCCCGCACGCACTTACCGCAGAGAATACACTTATTCATATCCCGCACGATAAACGGGTTCTCTTGTTCTATTTCGTAGACATGGTGCTCGCCGGCAAATACCGTTTGCCCCACCCCGTAATAATAGCAGTAGTCCTGCAGGCGGCAATCGCCGTTTTTGCCGCAGGTAAGGCAATCCAGGGGGTGATTGGCCAGAAGCAGCTCCAAAATGGTTTTCCTGGCCTCCACCACCGCCGGCGATTCGGTATAAACCTCCATGCCCTCGGTTGCTTCGGTAACACAAGAGGCAGGCAGGTTGCGCATGCCGGGAATTTCCACTACGCACATGCGGCAGGCCCCCACCTTGCTTAATTCCGGGTCATCGCAAAAAGTGGGAATGAAAAACCCCGCCTGCCGGGCTGCTTCCAGCACGGTGGTTCCCTTAGGAACGGTAACCTGCTTGCCGTTGATGGTTAAGGTTACTTCTGCCACTGCAATTTTCCCTCCCTTCAGCTTTACTTCAGGTCGATAATCTTATTGATAATCTCCTTGATCCCCAGGGCTTCAGCCCAGGGTACCGGTACAAATCCCCCGTCCTTTTTGAGCATGGGAGCCGTGGGCGGATCGTCGCAGTATTTCAACTCCAGGGCGAGGCGGCCCTTCAGGCACAGCGGGCGCCCCTTGCCCGGTTCCCTCGGAGTGACGCCGATAACCTTTCCGTCCTTGACGTTTAAATCAAAGGTGCAGCCGCTGTCGCAGAAAGTGCAGGTGACCGGTTTTTTCTCGATCTCCCAGGTCCGGGCCTTACCTACCAGCGGTTTAAACATGAGGGCCCCTACCGGGCAAACCGCCACGCAGCGCCCGCAGTAAACACAGTCCGAGTCGGCCAGGGGCAGGTCCATGGCGGTGGCCACCTTGGTGTTGAAACCGCGGTACGCAAAGTCAATTACGCTTCTCTCTTCGATTTGGGCGCAGGTCCGCACGCAGCGCCCGCAAAGGATACATTTATTGGGATCCCGCACAATGTACGGGTTACTGTCGTCAATGGGGTGGTTTTTCTTTGCCCCCTTAAAGCTTGTTTCTCCAACCCCGTACCGGAAACAGTAATCCTGCAGGCGGCAGTCGCCGTTCTTGTCGCAGGTAAGACAGTCCTGGGGGTGATTGGCCAAAAGCAGCTCCAGGATGGTCTTCCGGGCCTCAATCACCGCCGGGGACTCGGTATAAACCTCCATGCCGTCCATTGCTTCGGTGCAGCAGGAAGCGGGCAGGTTGCGCATGCCCGGAACTTCCACCACGCATATGCGGCAGGCCTCGTACTTGGGAATTTCAGGATCGTGACAGAAAGTGGGAATAAATATCCCGGCCCCGGTAGCCGCATCCAGTATGGTGGTACCCTTGGGGACGGTCACCTTAACCCCGTCTATGGTCAGGGTCACAGACGCCATATTTTACCCTCCCCTCTTAAACCGTTTCTACAGCGCCGAATTTACAGTTAATCATACAGCTGCCGCACTTGATACACAGGGAAGTATCGATCTTGTGCGGCTGTTTCTTTTCCCCGGTAATGGCCCCGGCCGGGCAAACCTTGGCACACTTGCCGCAGCCCTTACATTTTTCTTCGTTAATCCGGTAAGTTAAAAGAGCCGTACAGGTACCGGCGGGACAACGCTTGTCCTGTATATGGGCTATATACTCATCCCGGAAGTAACGCAGGGTGGACAAAATGGGGTTGGGACAGGTTTGACCCAAACCGCAAAGGGCAGTATTTTTAACTACCCTGGCCAGGCGCTCCAGGTTGTCTATATCCTCCATTTTACCCTCGCCGTTACAAATGCGGGTGAGGATTTCCAACATCCGCGTGGTTCCCTCGCGGCAAGGAGTACACTTACCGCAGGACTCCGACTGGGTAAAGGTCAGGAAAAAGCGGGCCACGTCCACCATACAGGTGGTTTCATCCATTACCACCAGGCCGCCCGAGCCCATCATGGCCCCGGCGGCAGTTAATGAATCATAGTCCACCGGCAGGTCAAGCTGCTGCTCGGGCAGGCATCCGCCGGACGGGCCGCCTATTTGCACGGCCTTGAACTTTTTACCGTCCTTAATACCGCCGCCCAAACCAAATATGATTTCCCGCATGGTAATGCCCATGGGAACCTCGACCAGGCCGGTATTGTTTACCTTACCTGTGTTAAGTTGAGTATGGGTTGACAGATTGGAATAGGGTGGAAAAACAAACTCAACCACCTGGGCTTGCCCCAGATGGTTGAGTATCCACAGCGCTGGGAGAGCTGACTGTGTATACTCATCCTATCGTATTACGCTGCAGAAGGCAAGCCATTAAACTCGATACCATGAAAGTTATTAGCCGCCGGGAAATAGCCGAAAGGTGCCAGATGTCCCATACCACACTTTACAAGGTCCTCAGACGGTATGAAGAACAAGGTGATGCTGGTTTATACGACAAAGAACGTACCCCAAAGATTTGGCCCAATCAAACTCCTCCGGATGTTGAAGAAGCTATTTTGGCCTATGTCCAGAAACATCCTACTTATGGTCCGAGAAGGATCAGTGCCGAGTTAAGAAAGCCGGAAAACGGTGGCATAAAAGTTGGTGAAACTGCTGTTTATGGGGTGCTTAAACGAAATGATCTTAACACCCGCCAAAAAAGGCTTAGGTGGGTTGATTCACTACAACCTCCAAAGGAGAAAACAGCATGGGAATTGGACAAAGAAGCCAGTAAACACCGGCATGTACATGCCCCGGTACCGGGCTATCTCATGAGCCAGGACGGAAAGCTGATTGGCTATATAGCCGGGATTGGAAGAGTTTATGTCCAGGTCGGTGTCGACTGTGCCAGTAGTTTTGGCTGGGCCCGGCTGTATACCGACAAGACTGCTGATTCTGCTGCTGATTTTGTCAAGTTACTGGCGGTTCTTACAGATAACGGCAAAGAATATGGTTCGTCTGAGCCCACCATTGGGCACCATTACGGAGCTACATGCTATTTCCTGGGGATCAAACATAAAACCACCAAGGTAAAGCACCCCTGGACTAACGGTTATGCAGAAAGGTTTATTCAAACCTTGTACCAAGAGTTTTTCCGGGTGGCCCTAAGGCGTAAAAGGTATACCGCAATAGAAGAGCTTCAGGCTGATCTTGATGATTATTTGTATTTCTATAATTGGGAACGGTCTCATCAAGGACGTCGGACTAAAGGAAGAACGCCGGCACAAGCATTCTTTTTTCCTTACCCGGATCAACTCCTTCTACCAGCGCCAAAAGTTGCAGTATAAGCTAAAAATTAAGGAACAAAGTAGCGGTCTTGACAGCCACCCCGCATATGGTTTGTAATAACTGCCGACGGGCGGCTCCGGGAACATGTGAGAAAATCATACATCCCCGTCGAAAACGCCATTGTACCATACGCGGGGACCCCGTCTGTCAAGACTTCCCTTGCGGCGCTACTTTGATTGAAATTGCCTCGGGGCTCACCAAGAACATATATTGAATTCATTATACGGAGGTTGTTATTTATTTCCAATGTGTAAACCCCTTGTCAACGTAACTCA
>JAALLO010000134.1_pt1 | contig 20075 bp, 21 predicted proteins | sample 7245941 | NCBI WGS metagenome assembly JAALLO01 (sample SAMN13049198, study PRJNA578106) | oil field metagenome | isolation source: filtered produced water from oil reservoir A2 | place: USA:offshore Texas | collected 2016 | reverse complement strand
GTATTGCTCATCAGACCACATTCAATAACCCTCAATGCAAAAAGGATACTTGTGGCGAAGATAAGCACGGAGAAAAGAAAGATCTTCATCGGGGACACACTTGAGAACGTTGTGATGTTCACAGGCCCTTCGGCCTATTATGCCGCCCACGAGATGGAGCACCTGGAGAATACAGAAGTTGAAGGATTGCCCATGTGGTCTTTCGAGTATGTATTTCAGGATGATGAAAGCCGGAGCCATTAGACTATATCTATTTTGATCTAAGTGTTTTCTTTTAAAAAACGCAGCCATCTTCTGGCTTCGGCCACACGCTGACGTGCGAACACTTCATGGAACTGCTTCCTTTTTTCTTTTGCCTTACCTTCCTCGATGTCCTTAAGGTCCATTATCGTGCGCATCAGGCCTGCTGCTTCGTCAAAGAGCCTTTTTGCTTCTTCCCTTGTCAACCTCTCGGTCTTTAGTTCAAGTTTATCCTCGTTCGCTTTATCCTGGAGGTAGGAAATATAATTGTCTATCTGCTTACGGTCCTCATCCGTAAGCTCTTTTTTCATAAGCAAATCCCAGACGATCTCATGGAAATTATATACATTCCCATCAACCTCAGTACGATATGGTACTTCTTCACCTACCCAGAAAAGACGGGTATTCAGTGCTGCGAGGAGCTGTCGCCTTTCTCTTGCACTGATGTAATCATCATTATCTGATTTTTTTATCATATGATCCCCGGCATTTAATTTTAGTAGCAGACATTCCACAAATAAGTTTTGACAACGCCTACCATAACTATAAGAAAGAGATCACGTCCGATTTCATCAAAGTAATTATTTATATACTATTATATAACTATTTATAACGATGGAAGATTCCTTCCGGCTAATATCATGATGAAATTCGATCTATGATTGTTGATACAAGGTGTTATTATGGGAATGATGGACGAAGTAAAAACAAAAAAGAAATTAAAAGCCGCTGAAACCTGGTTCAATATGGCTGAAACTGCCAAAACACAGGAAAAACAGGTAGAGTATTATACCAAATCACTGGATTATAACCCATATAATGCCGAGGCATGGTTCAGGAAAGGGCGTGTTCTGGAAAAGATGGGGCGTTTCAATGACGCACAGAGAAGTTTTGACCATGCGATCGAGATAGATCCAGATTACCAGGGCCTTATAGGAAAAACGGACACCTTCGAGCCCACAATCGACTCGGAATCAGAGCAGTTTTCCGATTCCGATGAATTTGAGATAATACATCCTCAGGCAGAGCAAAAAGATGAATGGGTTACTGAAAAGGCAGAAGATCAGAGTATAGGATTCACACCACCTGTAGGGGAGGAATCAATCTTTTCCGGCCTTGGAAACAGTGAAGAGGATGAGAGCTTTGATGATAATACCTTTGTAGGACCGGAAACAAGAGAGGATGAATTTTCGCAGGAAATTCCCACCCAGGACGAGGAGGAAATTACTTTTGCTGCCGTATCAGGTGTAGAAAGGGATGAAGAAAATTCAGAAGAAGTGGTATCTCCAATCTCCAGCAAAGAAGAGATAACCGGAAGCATAATTGGCTCTGAGCCTGAAACAGCTCCCGTATCAGACTCCTTCCTGACTGGTGATACTTCTGCCGGCAAAGCTGAAAAGGACATGCAAATGCCCGGATCAGACATATCACGTACCGGAAATCCCGGAGTTAGCGGATCTGAAAGTGGCCAGGTGGACGTCAGGATACCCCCCAATGAAATGATAAAATTCTGGCTTGTGGGTATCGTGGCAATCGTGATAGCGTTCAAGTTACTGGAATTTATCTGATAAATGGTACTGAGAGGACAGAGAAACTGATTTGATGCAACATTATCTTTTACAGTGACCCTGTCCTTTTAACCAAGGGATTCCATGCTATCATTGCGATAATGCACTTCAAACTTTTTTTATAATTCCAAAATCCAGTTCTGACTATTCTAAAAACAGCATTCGGTTAAAAAGTAAGATGGGCTGCTCAGTTAAAGCAAACTGCACTGGGCGATTCATCAAAGGAAATATCTATACTCTACTCGAACTTATCACGCTCACGCAGTCTGCGTGGTGTTGCATGGTACTCATGCCTGTGTTTCATCTTATATCTCCCTGAGATTTACGGAGCATGTGATTTTCCCCTCCATGGTTTTTTTCATAAAAGCACACACATGCCTGAATATACTATATAGATTCCCCAATATAAATAGACATTTTAAATAATAAATACTTACAATTCCACAACATTATATAGTCATAAAATAATATTATTTATGTAAGGGATAACATCCTGTGTACGGCTGAAAACCATATAGAAAATCAGTACCAGAGACATGGATCTAATTACCTTTGACGGCTCATGCAGTCCTAATCCGGGTGGCTGTATGGGGGTGGGCTGGGTGGTTACACTTAACAACAGCTCATACTCGATACTCGGAAACGATCGCCTTGATAAAAGCAATAGCAATAACGCTCTTTTTGCAGAATATATTGCCCTGAAAAAAGGCATGCTTGAATATGTGAAAGCTGACGGACAGGGGCCTCTTACTGTGATCGGGGACAGCCAGACCGTGATCTACCAGATGCGAGGTGTCTACCCGATAGAAGACCATCATATAAAAGCCATATATGAGGATATAAGTTCTATTATCAAACAATACGAACTTGATATACACTTCAGATGGGTTCCTAGGATACAGAACCAGAGAGCTGACAGGCTTTCAAAATCAAAGCAAAAGGTCCGGATAGAATATCCGAATGACAGAAAATGCATTATGGATATTGAAATCGCACCGATATCGAATAACCTCAGGCGTAAGATATCAGCAATGAATTCAACTCCTTTCCCTTCCGCAAAGATGTATAAGAGACTGCATCCAGGCTCAAAGGACCTTTTATCCGGGATGGAATTGTATGAATTGCAGAAAATGGCCGGCAGGGAAGCAACAGCAAAAGCTGCCCTGGAATTTGCAGGAAAAACGGATAAAATGAAGCACCTGCAGGCCCAGGCCCTGAGGTGGATGCTCAGGGGACTGGCAGTAGACCTTGCAATACATAAGGTAAGATTTGACGTTGAAAACAAGAAAGCTCCTAAAAAGAGCAGCAAGAAGAAAAAGATGAAGAAAAAAAATACCTCTAAATCCTCAGGCGGCAGATCAAAATACTATGTTAACAGGAAAACTTTTGCTTTTTAATTCCACAATCTTCTTTTTTCGTATTGCAGATACGAACTTAACTGCATAAAGAACATCTATGCTTATCTAGAATGAAAGCAAAAGAGTTCATTGATGTTCGGCCGGTTCAAATATTCCGATGAGATATTCTACGGAGAGTTCAGTGACGGGATTGTCACCTCCCATGATGGTGACGGGAAAACATACGAGATGGAGGAACTTGAGGTTCTTCCACCAAGCCTTCCTTCAAAGATAATATGTGTGGGCCTGAACTACCATGACCATGCGGTCGAGCTTGGTATGAAGGTTCCCGAAGAGCCTATAATTTTCCTGAAACCTTCATCGTCCATGATAGGACATAAAGATAAGATAATCTATCCTAAGTCCAGCCAGAGAGTTGACTATGAGGGCGAGCTTGCAGCGATCATCGGAAAAAAGTGCAAGAACATAAGTTATGAACGGGCCTATGACGTGATCGCCGGATTTACCTGTTTCAATGATGTTACGGCCAGGGACCTCCAGAGCAGGGATGGTCAGTGGACCAGATCCAAAAGCTTTGACACTTTTGCACCGGTGGGGCCTTTTATTGTACCGGTTGAGGAATTCGAAGTTGATAACGCACCCATAAAGACACGTGTCAACGGAGAGATCAGGCAGGATTCCAATACTTCCAATCTTATATTTGACATACCCTACCTGATAGAGTTCATATCAGGCATAATGACACTGGAAGTGGGGGATATTATAGCAACAGGAACCCCTCCCGGTGTTGGTGAACTTAACCCCGGTGATTTTGTGGAAATTGAAATCGAAGGTATCGGAATTTTAGGAAATGAGGTCGCATAATGCTGTTCGATCAGATAAACAAAGAACTGGAACTTGCAGAACGCCATCTAATGGTCTTAAAAGCGGTAATCGAACGTGGTCCTATCGGAATACTGAAACTTTCCGAGGATACGGGAATGCCCACTCATAAAGTACGCTATTCTCTCCGTATACTTGAGCAAGAACAACTTATCAAGCCCTCTTCCCACGGAGCTGTTGCAGGCGATGCGGTGGAACAGTTCATGTCTGATTTTGAAAGCGATATCTGTGATGTGATCTCCAAGGCAGCCCATATAAGAGAGATAGGCAAGCCTGAGTGAGCACATTTAAGTCAGGTTCTTACAATTCACCTAGCATATCGTGATCAGTAAAATTTTGATCGATCTTAATCGAGATTCTATCTTTGCGGAGAATACAGATGACATTAACCGATGATGACAAAAAGACAGTAGAAAAATATGCACTCCAGAATGCTGTAAAATACGGACAGGCGCCACAGATAGGAGCCGTTATGGGTCGTGTTATGGGTGAATGCCCTCACCTGCGTTCAAAGGCAAAGGAAGTTACTCCTTTTATCCAGGAAATACTTACCGAAGTTGCAAAAGGAAATCCGGATCAATGGCAGGCCAGGCTTGAGGAGATCGCACCTGAACTGATCGAGGAACTCTGCGCCAAAAAGGAACCTGACAAAGGTCTGAAAGAACTCGATATAGAGGAAGGACAGAAGGTCGTGATGCGCTTTGCACCAAATCCCAATGGTCCGCCGACCCTTGGAAGTACCCGCGGTATTGTTGTAAACTCCGAGTATGTGAAAAAGTATGGTGGTAAGTTCATCATACGCTTCGATGACACCGATCCCCAGACTAAACGCCCCATGCTCGAGGCATATGACTGGTATATAGATGACTGTAAATGGCTCGGAGCCGACCCGGACGAGGTAGTTATCGCCTCTGACAGGGTCCCCGTATATTATGATTATGCGAAAAAACTCATAGAAATGGGACATGCGTATGTCTGCTTCTGTGACGGTGCGGATTTCAAGAAATTCAAGGATGCAAAAGAACCATGCCCTCACAGGGACGTCAGTCCTGAAGAGAACCTAGAACACTGGGAGAAAATGACAGCCGGAGAATATGAAGAGAAATCCGCAGTCCTGCGTATCAAGACAGATATCAGGCACAAGGACCCTGCATTGCGTGACTTCGGTGCTTTCAGAATAGTCAAGACCCCGCATCCGCGTCCAGAGGTAGGAGATAAGTACTGTGTCTGGCCGTTGCTTGATTTTGAGGGTGCCATCGAGGACCATGAACTCGGTATGACCCACATTATCAGAGGTAAGGACCTGATGGACAGTGAGAAACGCCAGACCTACATATACGACTATCTTGGATGGGAATATCCGAAAACCACACACTGGGGTCGCGTGAAGATGCACGAGTTCGGGAAGTTCAGTACCAGTGCACTACGTAAGGCTATCGAGGACGGAGAATATTCAGGCTGGGACGACCCACGGCTGCCAACCCTGCGTGCCCTTCGCAGGAGAGGTATACTCCCCGAGGCAGTTCGCAAGTTCTTTATAGAAATGGGTGTCGGTGAAACGGATATCAGTATCAGCATGGATACCCTTTATGCAGAGAACCGCAAGCTTGTGGATCCGACTGCAAACAGGTACTTCTTCGTATGGGATCCGGTTGAGATCGAGATCACAGGCAAAGAGCCATGCACAGCAACCCCGCCCCTGCACCCCACAGAAAACCGCGGAAACCGTGAAATCGAGGCCGGTCCGAAGCTATACATTTGTAAAGAAGATGCGGACAAGCTCTCTGTTGGCTCGAAGATAAGGCTAAAGGACCTCTACAATGTGGAGATCACTTCCCTTGAACCCCTGCAGGCAGCTTACCTGAACGATTCCATTGAATCAGTGAAAAAAGAGAAGATGAAAATTGTCCACTGGGCGCCTGTCAACGGAATACCCGTAACCGTGTTATCACCTGATGGCGAGTTCCATGGAATCGGTGAAAAGCAGGTTTCCACAGAACTTGACAACATAGTCCAGTTTGAGAGATTCGGATTCTGTCGCATTGACGATGTCGGCAAGGAAATTGTGGCTTACTATACGCATAAGTGAGGAAAGGGACAGGATTCCTTTCTTTTTTATTTGTTTCTATCCAAAAATCTATTTACTACTTATTGTTTTAGCGTGTACAATGGGTTTGGCAATATCATTAAATCATCCCATCATAAAATTGAAAACTACTATTTACAAATAAATGTTCAAATTGATATAGTACTTGCCAGCAAATTTTCCATATATGCTAGAGCCGTTTGACATAATAATAGTCCTCTTCCACGCTATCAAAAGAAGCACCATCAGACACTCTGCGAACGTAAGGATATGAAGTCATAATTCTGTCAGCAAGTTTTCCACTATAGGTTATAGGGCAGGTGAATGTAGATTCTACATAGCAGTATCCAGACCCCATGTAACTATACTTTCGCGGACATGCTATCCCTACCGCAGCATGCTCTTCTGGAACGAAATGAAAAATAACAACCTCATATCCAAGACCTCTAAGCAGATATGCCAGCAGCACAGACTTGCCTCCACATACACCTTTTTCGGTATATAAAACTTCATAAGGATATTTATTATATGGATTCTCTAAGGCCAACTCATCGTATTCAATTTGTTGGACAAGACTAATGGCAATCCGAACCTGATCATCTCTATTCGATGTAATATTTTGGATTTCTGACACAAGTGGATCTAAGTAGTAAGATTGCCGGGGATCATCTAAGGCCAACTTGCTAATACCATTGTCAAAATATATTACACCATTATTTTCGTCATTCAGAACTTTGTACATTCCCCCATAGACAGTGTATGGGATGGTGCCTTCTTCCCCATGCAAAGTATAATTATATTCCACAAACTTGGGATTAGTAGCCAGGTAAGTATAGTCTGGCGTGACATCAACTAAACCATCAGACGCAGAATCTCCAAAATCAAAAGGAGTGGACGTTGCTACTACAAAAATAAAAATACAAGAATATATGCCTAGCAGAGTCAGAGATTTCAATTGGTGTATCCTCAAATACCGGCAGCTGGCTAAGAACTTGAGCATCTGCAGGACATGGCGCAAGACATAATATGAGAGGACCAGTGACAAGAGCAAGCTCAAAGGAAGGCCTACAGCAACATCTATCCGTGAGAAACTCAGGCAAACCCCCGTTAGAAGTGCAATCAATAGCCCGAATGTGAGAACTCCTTTGAATGCTTTGCTCCAATACCATTTTATTGTTTCATCATTGGAGTTAGCATCATCTCCAGAACCAGTACCTCCTAAATTCCTAGAGATCATCATCTCAATAATAGTATTAAATACATAAATATTTATTTATTGTTCTATTATACATATACCATTGCAATACGCGTACAATAGCAACCTTTTCAAAAAATGATTGTTACTCATAATCAGGAGGTTAGGCCCACAGATTGTGTTAAAGGTACTCTCATCGGATGGCGAGCTATATGGTTCTGTAATAGGCCTTATATTCAAAAAACACAAGCACAGCTTCACAGCTGACAGAATCATAGTTGTTATCTGCTGCCTTCAGGCCCTTTGGCAACCATACTGCACGTCCTGAAAAACCCTTTTTCCTGAGAACTGCAATTGTTTCAAGCGCCATAAGGGAAGGACATTTGCAATTCTCAGTGAGTACGGCGTTATCATAATCAAGGCAAAAGTCTTTCCCGAACAACTCTATCCCTTGTTCGATATAGTACAGCTCTCTGTAATCATAATCCTCCTCCAGGCATTTATTAAGACGCATACTGCCGGATTTTCTTATCCAATCATTATGATTTTTCTGTAGCTGCTCTTCACGAATGGCTTCCTCTTTTTGTCGCTTTTCAAAGAGCAGGGCAGTTTCACGTTCTTTTCTCAGAAATTCACGTCTGGCAGTTTCATTATATGTTTTCAACTGCTCTTTTGCCTCATCCCACCTGCCCATGCGCTGCCTGGCATCATCCAGTACCTCATTGATACAGATATCACATTCCAGCACCTTCCGGGCTTTTCTGATAATAAGGTCCTTGATGTTCACTTTACCTGTTTTCAGACGTGCCGGCCTGAACTCACGCTCATATGTGCTTTCATCCAGTTTTTTACCTGCAGTATATACAAGGTCCTCAATCTCTATATCGCCCGATTCATCAAAAAGAGGATATTCCATCTCGATATCGAATATATATTTGTGATCAAGACTTAAGGGGAGCACCCCATATGCCACGGAAGGAAAAAAACTCACATCCAGCATCACTCCGGTGGAATAATGTTCATGATCTATACCCTTTGCATGAAGCTTTGAATGGTCCATGGGACTTATGGGCCAGTGAAGGGATTGTTCTATCATGCTTTCTTCAGAGACCGAGTCCTGCTTTTCAGGACACAGTTTCACTCTTCCCTTTACTTCAGCCATTGAATCGTACATACCTGCTCACACATAATTCCATCTTGTTGGATCGTACTTAGCTGAAGATTTGATATCGCTGTATATTAAATTGAAGAAACTGTGGTGAAAGTATTAGCAAAACTCAGGCAGAAATTCGAAACAAAATACAAGCTGTAATAAGAAGAAAGTAGAAAATTAAAAAGAATCAGATCAGACAGATATCCAGATTAATTCGGATCATGCAGAGCATTCCTGGACCATGATCTTTGAAGCCATTCCTTTTCCGAGTGCATAACTGCACCCGTTCAGCTCAACGATAAGGGAACCCATGTTGTCTCTCTTTATCCTGAGGAAAGAATTCTCGATAAATCCCATGGATATGAGGCGATTCATCAGGGAACGACCTGCGTTGATGGATACGATCTTGCTTGTTTTGCCTTCAGGCATCATAACCAACGGCATTACTGGAGCCACCTTTTCACCTCTTATATTTTAAGTTGTCTTTCAGGACATGTTTTTATCATATTTGTCCTTTGTAGGGATACCTAATATCCTTTGACAACTCGATATAGTGTTTAATACTATATATAAGTTCCCGAGTACGAATAAAAGTTGACAATTAAACAAACTCACTTGAGTTAGTGACAGAAAGGATTTAAAGAATAGTTCATATCCATAAAACATGTTAAAAGACCTGGAAAAAAGATCAGCACCGGAACTTGCAATGGGAGTCAGGAACATGGCTTCCCTTAAAGCCTGCAGAGATAACGCCGATGCTGTCTACTTCTCCCTTGACAGATTAAGTCTCAGGTCAAGGGCACAGGACATCACAGCCGATAATCTGGCAGATTTTGTAGAGCATGTACACGAATACGGAATAAAGGCCTACCTTGCGGTAAACTCCGTTATTTACCCTGATGATCTGCAGGAACTGAACGCGATGATGGAAACAGCAGTATCTGCTGAGGTTGATGCAGTGATTGTCTGGGACCCGGCAGCCATTATGAAAGCAGCAGCTAATGACCTGGAAATACATATATCCACCCAGGCAAACATCTCAAACCAGGAAACCGTCAATTTTTATGAATCCATGGGTGCAAGCAGGGTGGTGCTTGCAAGGGAACTCAGCCTTGATCAGATTCGGAATATCAGAAAAAATACGGATATTGAACTGGAGGCTTTCGTACACGGTGCCATGTGCCAGGCGGTTTCCGGCAGATGTTACCTCTCGGCATACCTGCTGGGAAAGTCCGGCAACTGCGGAGAGTGCAGCCAGCCCTGCAGATGGGAATGGTCACTGCACTCGGATAGCGGGGAGAAGATGGATATCGAAGGAAAATATCTCATCAGTGCAAAGGACCTCTGCATGATAGAACACATTCCTGCACTGGTGGAAGCCGGTATTGACTCCTTCAAGGTAGAAGGGAGACTGCGCAACCCCGGCTACACTTCCACGGTTTCAAGATGCTACAGAAAAGCCATCGACGATTATCTCAATGGAACTTATACGCCGGAGTCTGCAGCTTTGTTGAAAAAGGAAATGGAACTGGAATATAACCGCGGGTTTTCCACCGGATTCTACTTCGGCTACCCCGGACCTGAAGGGCTTGCATGCAATCATGATATGAACGCATCCCCTGTAAAGAGGGAAGCTGTGGGAATCGTGACAAACTTCTATCCGAAAAATAACGCAGCTTCCGTGAAACTTCTGGAACAGGGGCTCAGGACAGGAGATCAGATAATCATCGAAGGTAACACCACCTATGTCGAGCAGGAAGTATTGTCCCTGATGGTCGAAGGAGAGAAAGTAAGTTCTGCGGAAAAAGGCATGGAAACCGGACTGGCTGTTGTTGACAGGGTCCGGAAGAACGACCGCGTATTCAGGATAGAAAAGGATATCCACTGGAAGTAATAGGATAATAGGATTCCTCCAATGTCTTTGGTGATCTGTCAGTACAAAAGCATAAGTGTATAGATTAGTTGTACAATTGAGAAAAACAATGTTGAAACCAGGATCATTATTGACATTGTGGTCCTGAACTCCTCCCTGCCCCTGAGCAGGAAAAAAGTATGTGCCAGAAAAGCAAAGATACCGCTTAAAGAAACAAGCAGTGATATCAGCAAGCCATAATAGCTTCCCTGATATACAAGTACAAGGCCGTAAATAACTACGAAAAGGATTGGAAAATGAAGCAACAGGAATAAGTTTATGCCTCCGGGCATCCTGAACAGTTTCCACTCTTCCCAGTATGCCGAATCGATCTCATGATTTATCAGGAGAATCGCATTCAACAAATAGATCCAGAATAATGTTCCACCCATAGTCCCTGTTTTTTAGATTGGTATTCATTTGATATTAGTTTACAGCTAATAACAGAACTTATTGAAACTATATATTCTATTTACAAAAATATATTTCTTCTAGACAAAACTTATCTCAACCTTAAACTATAGAAATCAGCAGAACCCGGAAAGGGTCTGATAAGTAAAGTATTGTCAGAAAATTTACTTTCTGATTCAGGTTCAATAAGGACAGGTAATATTATGGATACTCAAAATTCAGTAAATCAGCATGTTTTTGATAAAGCCAGATCTGCAGTCATTGATATCAACGATACAGAAGCCGCAGAAGCAGCCCGGGAAGCCCTTGATATGGGTCTGGATCCCGTGGATGTCATCGAGCAGGGATTCGTAGAGGGAATGAGGACCATGGGAGATATGTTCGAAGAAGGTAAGCTTTCCCTTATCCAGATACTTGCTGCCTCAAAGACCATGAACATAGGTATAGAGATACTGAAGACAAAGGTCATTGCCACAAATGATAACACAGGTTTTTTCGGTAATCTTGTTGTCAACTACTAAGGTCAGTATTAAAAAATCAAGACAACTTTACCGATTTCTCTTTTTCTCAACGATTATTATTTTACCAATATCCCAGGATAAAATTCATTTAAAGGCCTGAATATCCTGAATTTCTTAATCCATCAGATCAATTGTGGCGTTTACAAGTATCTGCTGACTCAGTGGCATTGTCAGCAATATCCCGACTATATAGATCAATAGATTCAATGCAACAGGCCACTGCAAGAGCATTCCCGCATAATATGGAACCACCCCTGCAAGAGCGATCAAAGCTATAATAACACATAGTACCGTACTTGCTACAAAGTTCTCCTTTACAAGCTCTATGCTTTCTGACAGGGCATCCGTGATACCGTATCTTTTGATCACAAACAGAGGTAGCACGAATAATATGAAGATAGCAGGTATCGAGACTATACAGGCCATGAGGATTGATATCACGACCATTAAAATAATGATAAGAATCTCAGGCAGGATCACGCCGGCCAGCGTAAGAACTGCGACAATGGAAAGTCCCAGAACTACATAGAGCACTGCCCATATGATAAAAAACAGGATCATTATAGCAAACATCAGAATAGTATATATCCAGCTTCTAAGAAAATTACCCGAACAAAAACCCTCAAAAACATCGACGATCTTCACACTTTCCTGCCTTGCTCCCTTTGAGAGCATTAAGACAAATCCGTAAATAAGCGGAGGAGCGGTAATCAGCAGTATTGAACCAAAAGTCAGGATCAATGTTGCCGCTCCGTATACAGGCAGATTGTCAAGAACAGTTAGGAAGGAGTCTCTGAGCAGTCGGTTATATTCCATTTTTCTGTCCTTCATTGTTAATATATAAAAGAGAAGTTATATATTATATTAAAATTTATGCATATTAGCTGATCACAGCGAGGGAAACATATGGACAAATTCATGCAGCTTGCAATAGAAGAAGCAAAAAAAGGACTTGAAGAAGGAGGAATCCCCATCGGGTCCGTCCTTGTAAAGGATGGCGAGGTCGTGGGGAAAGGCCACAACATGAGGGTACAGGAAAATGACCCCCTTGCACATGCTGAGATCGTGTGCATCAGGAATGCCGGAAGAATAGGAAAGTACAATGATACGGTTCTGTATTCCACACTGATGCCATGTTATCTCTGTGCCGGAGCTGCAGTTCAGTTTGGAATTAAGGAGGTCATTGTCGGTGAATCCGAGAACTTCGAGGGTGCTTCCGAATTCATGAAGGATCACGGGATCAATGTGACAGATCTCGATCTTGAAGAATGTAGAGAGATGATGGCTGAGTTCATCCGTGAAAAACCGGAGATCTGGAACGAGGATATAGGTGAATGAAACAGAAATAAGAATATTATGCTTTCCGGATGCTTGCCCAGAAAACACTGCCTCTGCCTTCCGGATTGTTATCAACTCCCACCCTTCCGCCATGAAGGTCGATTGTCCTCTTTGCAATTGCAAGACCAAGGCCTGTGCCCTTAACACCTTTCTTTTTTTCGGATAAACGTTTGAAACGCTCGAAAACCCCTGATTTCTCAGTGTCCGGTATACCGTCCCCGTTGTCGGTCACCTTTACTTTCCATTCCTCCCCAAGGTCTTCTATCTCAATTTTAATAATACTTTCAGATGGTCCGTACTTTATAGCGTTGGAAAGGTAGTTGGAGAAAACTCCTTCGATCACAGGATTCACCATTGCCGGATAGGTCCTGTCAAGATCCATTTCCAATGAGATGTTCTTTGATCCAAGCTCCATTTCGAAGTTTTTAGCAACATCACATAGTATCGATCTCAGATCCATGGCTTTGAATTCAAGATGTTCAAGATCCTCAAGTTTGGCAAACTGAGCTGCAGACTCGATCATATCTATCAGCCTTTTGATATTGTTATCTATCAGTTTGAGCCTCTCAAGTCTGGCTGGATCAGTCTCATCCTGCATAAGCACAGTGGTAAATCCCTTTGCAATACCTGCCGGGTTCAGCAGATCATGTCTGAGAATATCGGTAAAGAGGTCTTTCATTTCATTAAGCGATTGCAGGTTCCCTGCATACTCTTTCAACTGTTTTTCCGCCTCTTTGCGCTGGGTGGTGTCCCTTACAATGCAGATTACACCGTTATCCAGAGCAGTCAGGGAGATTTCCTGGAAGAAACTGCTGCCATCTTTTCTCAGGCCAATGGATTCTCCTTTCCATTCACCTTTCACTGAAAATGCCGGTATCACAGTTTCATATATCTTTCTTATCTCAGATTCCCCATAGAGCATCTTCCAGGATCTGCCAAGGAGCTCATCCGGACTATCATATCCATGTATCCTGGCATGTGCGGCATTGACATATACATAGTGTCCGCGTTCATCAAGTATGGCAATGCCATCCACAGAAGATTCCATGGCAGTGGTCCTGTGCTTTAAGCATTCCTCTACCTTTTTGCGAAGGGTGATATCCTCACCCGAACTCAGGACCCCAACGGTATGACCGTTGTCATCTTTCAGGGACTTGCTATACCAGGAGATTATTTTTTCTTCTCCGTTCCTGGCCAGTAAAGGTCCTTCCGAATAAACGATATCACCGTTATCCGAATGCATTATATCCAGATATTTTTCAAGGGACGTGGGACGGAAATATTCAGGTACGAAAGTCTCGAACCATTTATTCCCCAGTATCTCACTTTCTTCATATCCGAGTATCTCTGTTGCCCTTTTATTGACAAGGGTTACCTTCTGTTCTTTATCAAAAACAAGTATCATTACCCCCGCAACGTCAAGATAGCTCTGTGCCTGATCACGTTCGAATATAATCCTGTCATGCAACGACTTAATTCTCAGAAGAGACATCACCCTCATCTTAAGCTCAAGTCCGTCAATGGGTTTTGTCAGAAAGTCATCCGCATGGGACTCCATACCTTTGAGACGATCTTCCCTTCCAGAGAGAGCTGTCACAAGAACAACAGGCATGAATCGGGTTTCTGCAGACTGCTTGATCATCTCACATACCTGATAACCATTCATATCCGGCATCATTACATCAAGAAGGACAAGATCCGGCTTCTCGGCCACAGCTTTCTCAAATGCTTCCAGGCCGCCGTATGCGGTGATGATATCGTAGTCAGAACTAAGATACGCCTCAAGAAGTTCAACATTCATGGGCTCATCGTCTGCAATTAGTATTCTGGGCCTTACAGATGGGGTCATTTCAATCAGACTTCAGCAAGTTCAGAGACATCGAAATGTCAATATAAATTATACAAGTACCAGAGCTGCATATAGATTTAATAGTAATTATACATATCCGTAAAAAATAAGAAAAAGATATGTGCCGGCAATTAACTTACTGACAACAATCAATCTTTTTTACATCATGATTATGAGCATAAGCATATCGACATGCAGAGACACTTATTTATACTTCCGACCAGAATTTTGATTTGATCAGACCAGGCAGATCTTATGCAAATATCCTGCTACGACATGGAGCAGATCAAAAAATTTAGTCTGGCCTGAAAATGGAGTATGAGCGAACAGGGGGACCATGTCATTATTCGAAGAATTGACCTGTCTTTTATGGTCAAGGTACTCTGTATAATGCTGGTAAGCTGCAACGTTGCAGCTACCGGCGATATTGAGGAAAAGCACGCAGACATCTACAGCCGGAATAATGTAAAGACAGCTTTGCCTGTGCCTTACTACGATCAGGGAGATACAAGCTGGTGCCTTTATTCCTGTCTTTCAATGATGCTCAGCTACAATAACAGAAATGTCAAGCCATGGGAAATTGCCTCATATTTCGATTCGGGGCATGACGAGACCTTCGAAGGTCAGTACAATGTATTTGACAATTCACTGGAGAACTATTTCAGCGAAAAATGTTCTATTCAAATAAAAAGAACGGTGTGGGGTTTTAACATCGGTAATTTCGATGTTGAAAATTTCGATTCCCGGATAAGAGAAAATATTGACAGAGGACAGCCTGTTTTGCTTGCGTTCCAGTACACTGACCCTGCCGGTGCGAAGAAAGGACATGCTATTGTTGCGACTGGTTACGATGAAGAATGTATATATCTGACAGATCCCAGTGGTGCTATTACAGAGGACTTCTTCGCACATAAAGAAGGACACATTGCCGTACCCGTTAGCTGGTATGAGTTCAATGAGAGACTTGTCAGAGAAATAATGCTGACAAACCTTGCATTTACCATAGAGATCACAGAAGATGCACCTTCAAGCAGTCCTGATGGGTCCATATATCTGGTTGACAGCACGGACCATAACTACAGTCATGTGTATTTCACAAATCGCTCCAACAAAAATGATGTCGGCCTTTTGCGCCTTGACGGGAAATATGAAAACGGTTACCTTATTGTCAGGCAGGACAATATTTCCAGAGAAAGAAAGATCTCTTTACAGGACAGCATGAGCCTTTACTTTACAGTTGCCAACCCGACCCCTGAACAGAAAAACTATACCGTTACCAGTGAAGTGGTCAGCAAAGAATCCCGCAATAAGATGGATAATTTCTTTTTTTCAACCGAGATAGAAGTTGAAGGTGGCAAAGATCTCTCAAAGGGAATCAACTATTCAAATCAGATTGAAAAGCTTCCCGCCGGAGACTATTCTTTTACTTTAATCCTTTCTGATGATAAAGGAAAGCATATTGATTCGCTATCATTCGAGCTATATATTCCCTGAAAATGTATCAGTACTCAGGAATCCTTTATTCAATAGAGAAATATTAAATGGAATCCAGATAGTGAAGAGGTCGATATATACAAGTCAACAATATAAATATTTATTAAATAATTACACATCAAAAAAATACTACACAAAACCCCCGTATTTCCACTAGAGAATATATAGTAAAGTAATGGTAACAAAAGTCAGACTTTAATTACACCTTTGCTTAAATTATAATCCAGTATGAAATTCATTCAAGATATGGTTAAATATAATCGATTTACTTTTCTAATTTGCAGACAGAGGCGCCGGGAGTGCTATGTCTGAATAGGTTCGGTGTGAAGTAACGGAGTGAAACAAAACCAAATGATAACTGTGCCTGTATGCCAGAGGTCATTTTATAAATATATAAAAACCAATACCAGATAACTAGGGGGAAAATAATTGTATTGGGCAAGGTTTTGGGAAGATGAACGCAACAGGATATTAAGAGAAGTACCGGTACATGCTAACGACAAAAATGAAGCAACCAGGTTATTCAGACACGATTTTCCATATATAAGCAGTTTTGAGTTGATCTCACCTCATAAACGAATGGACAGATAAGCAAGCCGCCATAAAGGCAGATTATGCAAAACTGTTCCATACAGGTCCTTCTTTTTTCTGATTACTTTCTTTTTCTTTCCCGGAATATCCACAGGACATGTATAGCCATTGACAGAGCATTCCTCGAAACGACAATTATTACTAAAATAAGCATATAAAACAAAAGGGGAGTAAAATGATCGAGATAATACAGGGTTTGCCGGATAAAGTTGTAGCAGTTCGCCTGAGTGGTGTGGTAAAAGGAGAAGATTATGACAATATACTGGCTCCTGCCATTGAGGAAAAATTGAAGGATTACGAAAAGATTCGCTTACTTTATCAATTGGGTCCGGATTTTGAGAAATTTAGCCGAGAGGCTATGTGGGAAGATGCAAAACTTGATATGCAGAACTTCACTTCATTCGAAAAGATTGCAGTTGTATCCAATGTGGAATGGATGATCACCGCTATGGAACTTTTCAAACATGTTATTCCGGGACAGGTAAAGACATATAGCAACGAAGAGCTCACCGAAGCTAAAGACTGGATAAGTAAATGAGTCCTATACCAGATTTAGTATAAAAAAATATGAAAACGATCATTCATTTAAATTGAAGACACACTGTTTATTAGAACAGGAACCCTCACTTTCCAGTTCAAGTGTAGAATGTTCTATACCATAGTCTTCCAGCTTATCTTTAATTAATTGTCTTATTTCATCAGGGTTCTGCAGAAGATACTGATCCTCAACGATAACATGAGCTGTCAGAATACTTATTTCTCCTTCAAGTGACCATATGTGCATATCATGGACCTTCTTTGTCCCTTTGACCGACAGGATCAGGTTGTTGACCTCATCTGTGTCGATGTGACTGGGAACACCCTGCAGAAGAAGATTGAATGTCTCCCTGGCGTTTCTGGAAACTCCCCATAGTACAAATGCTGTGAACCCTATAGTCATGATAGGGTCTATTATCGGAGCGTTCCAGTATCTCATGATCACTGCTCCAATGAGAAGAACTATCCATCCCAGAATGTCCTCCAGAAGATGCCATGATAATACTTTCTCATTCTGACTTAGCCCTTTTTTAAGCCTGAAGTATCCCAGACCGTTAATTGTGACACCTATAAGTGCGATTACGATCATTCCTCCGGCGTCTACAGGCTCAGGATTAAGCAAACGAGGAATTGCCTGGGATAATATGAATAATGAACCTGCTACAAGCACTACAGCAGCGAATAGAGCAGACAAAAGAGACAATCTCCGATATCCAAAGGTCATTTTTTCAGTTGCAGGTTTTTTTGCCTGCCTTTCTGCCAGCCAGGCAACTATCAATGCGAAACTATCAACAAAGTCATGAAGTGCATCTGCCAGCAGGGCCAAACTGTTTGTCAGAAGTCCTCCTACAATCTCAATTAAAGTGAAAAGAATATTTAAGGAGGCAGCAAAGCCCACGTTTTTTTCTCTGTCTGCCATGGACAAATATTGATCAGTACCGTTTTTAAGTCTTTTGTCATTTGTTTAATAGCTAGTATTCAGTAGGCAAGACAGATAACTAGAAAATAGAGAAAAATCTGTAATCAGTCTTTAACCGTCATCCCCGATAGCATCCACCGGACAGCTGGATAGTGCTTCATCAGACAACTCTGTCTCAGAATCACCTTCTGGTTGCTTGTAGACATAGGCATGTGTGCCATCTTCTGTCATTTTAAAATTATCAGGAGCAGTATCCACACACAATTCACATCCGATGCATTCCTCATCAACGTAGTAAGAACCTGGAACATTTTCAGGAACCTTGTTACTATTATCAGCCATATTCAATTCCCCCCGTAGTGAATATCAATAAAAAGAAGAGGCTCGCAGGATAAGTTTTTTTCGATAACAATGCTACCTGTAAACAGGGACACAGGCTATCGAAGAGGAAGAAGTCACAGGCGGTGAGATCCTTTAAGACATCGGAATAACAGATGGAAACGAGAATCAGATAACAATCAGTGAAGAGGGCTATAACCCTTCGGAGATGGAAATCCCTGTCGGCGGAACCATTACATGGGTAAATGAAGGTAGTACCGTACAGAGTGTGGTTGCCGATGACGGGACCTTTGATTCAGGAGAGATAGCAGAAGGTGAATCATTTAGCTATACTTTTGATGATACAGGAATTCACCAGTACGGTTCCGATCAGAAGCCATCGTTTGAAGGTGTGACAACCATCACAGAAAGCGGGGAAGCCATGCAGGACGATCAAAGAGGGACACACCACAGTAGTACCTGCGGATGGATGAAATAAAGCCTGAACTTTAAAAACAACTTTTTTATTCAAGCTTTATAATAGACATAGAAGCTTATTAAGTAACTATGTTTCAAAACAATATTACTTGTTTTAAATAAATACAGGATATAAAACATCAATCCTTGTAATTTACGCCACCAATAGACAGTAAATATTAAACTACTCAAATGAATGAAATGTTCAATCCTAGATGATATTTACATGAAATTAATATAATCAAATGCAGTAAGCCATGTGATCAAATAAAAAGACTTATAAAATACAATTGACATAGTGCTATAATAAGGGGGTTAATTAATGCAAAAAGCATTGTTAATATTTGCATTACTTGTAGGCATGTTCCTGACCATCGGATGTACAGACCTTGAAGGTGAAGATGAGATGGAAGATGACGAAGAAATGGATGTAGAGGATGAGGATCTGGGAATTGAAGAATCGTTTGCGACTCAGGGTCCGGATGCTTCTCAGCTTTCTAAAGTTACAGTAGATGAGTTCACTTAAAAGATTCCAGTGACAAGGATGATTGGGAGCAGAAGTAAATTAGGGGGTTAATTATGAGAAAGCAATTATTAATATTGTTTGTAGTGATGCTAGCTGTTTTTGCAGCTATCGGATGTACAGACACAGAAGACCAGCCGACAACAGAAGAAAACATTACAGGCGATGAAGAAGAGATCACAGGTGCGGAAGAGGATATCGAAGAAAATGTAAGCGACGCTGAAGATGAGATGATGGAAAATGATTCCATGGATGAAGAAGAAATGGACATCGTGCAAACAGCGAATGATGCAGGTTCTTTTGAAACACTTGTACTTGCCCTGAATACTACAGGTCTGGATGAAACCCTTAGCGAAGAAGGGCCATACACGGTATTCGCACCAACGGACGACGCTTTTGAAGAGCTTCCTGAGGGAACACTTGATGCATTAATGGAAGATGAAGAACAGCTCTCCGAAGTGCTTACTTACCATGTGGTTTCTGGTGAATACATGGCAAGCGATCTAACTGACGGGACCACACTTGAAACCGTCCAGGGTGAAATGATCACCATTAATGTCACTGATGACAATGTAATGGTCGACGATGCAAATGTCGTACAGCCAGATATTGTAGCCAGTAATGGTGTGATTCATGTCATAGATGCTGTAATACTGCCACCTTCGATGGCTGAGGAAGACATGATGGGAAATGATTCCATGGA
>JAALLO010000132.1_pt1 | contig 20147 bp, 31 predicted proteins | sample 7245941 | NCBI WGS metagenome assembly JAALLO01 (sample SAMN13049198, study PRJNA578106) | oil field metagenome | isolation source: filtered produced water from oil reservoir A2 | place: USA:offshore Texas | collected 2016 | reverse complement strand
TTCCTAGTTATCTGTCCGTCAAACGCTTTTATGTCAAGCATGATTTCACCTCCTAAAAAAAGTGAAGAAGGGCATAAAAAATACACCCTTCTTTTCAGGTGCTTTACTGAGCTAGATGCCCTAATTCTAATGCTTCAAGTTCTGCTTTTACATCTGCTTTTAAAAGTTCAGGAACGTCAGCAAAAGTCTTATATCCTCGAATAATTAGAGTTACATATATTGTCACCATAGTATCACCTCCAATCAATATAAAAAATACAAGTTTTAGTTTATTTAGCAGTTTCATTGTCCAAGAGCTCCTGTACTTCAGTTTTTAGATTAGCTGGAACATCATCAATGGTCTTTAAGCCTAATTTGATTAATTTATAATACACTTCTGCCATTATACTGTACCTCCTTGAAGTAATAATAATTGCTCATAAACTTCTGTAAGAGCTAATATAATACTAACATTCTCTTGCTCTAGTTGAGCATTTTTAGCTTTTGATTCATCAATTTCAGCTTGTTTTTTAGCTATTTCTTCAGCAATCTTTCCTTCAACTAAAACTCTCATAGTAGGAGAGTTTTTCATTATTTCTTCATACATAGTAGGTGTATATTGTACTTCTGCCATATTTATCCACCTCCTTATTTCCATACATTTATTAATTCATTAATTTTATCCCCTAACTCCTGTGTAGTTGCTGTAGAAGTATCAGGGATAGTTGATATAGCATACATTTGAAGCTCTTTGTCTGCCAAAGGTAATAATGTTACCCATACTGAACCAAGTTCTTTTTCTAGTCTTCTTTGAACATCTAATAGTCCTACTATTGTAGCTGCAGTATTAATTTCATATGTAGCTTCTATAATTGGTCCAGTTGTAAGCTCAGCTGGATAATGATAAACAATCCGGTATTTCTTCCCATAAGTTAAGCCACCTATAGTTGTATCATCTACTTGACTATAGCTGGCATCTATATAACTAATGCTGTCTCCATCTACTATTTTTTCTTTGACCGACTCTATGAAGTCTATTGGTAGCTCTGGATTAGGAATAGCAATCTGTCCGTTTGAGTCGGCTATTGCTTCAAATTTTATAGCTGGTTCAATAATTACAGTAGTTTCTCCATCAAATGTATATAGATCCTCTACACCAACTAATTCATAATATTTTGGCGTTTGTAACTGATAAATTAGCGCAGAACTACCTTGTGCTTGTAACCATGCTTCTAATCCTGCTGAATCTAATGTAGATAATCTTGATTTGTTTACTCGAATATAAATTATATCATCATAAATATCGAAAAGTTCTTCATCTTTATTAATTGTATTGTCATTAAAGTTAAAAATTACATCACCAATTTGTAATATACCTGACCTTGAAATTAATGTAGTTGCATCAGCCGATATATTCTTGCTAAATCTAATTGTATTAGTTAACTCTAAGTCAACACTCCATGCTGTTTGTAAATGTATATCATTTCTTTTTTTAGTCCTTTTAATCAACTCTCCATCATCACTAACTTTATCTTTAACGCCATTTGGAAGGCTATGAAGTCCATCAACACCTTCAGGTAGTGTGATGTACGCTACGCTTTCTTTGTAGGGTTCGTATTCGGTTGCGGTTGTGCCTTCTTCGAGTTGGACTTCTTTGAAATAAGCAGTATGAGCATTTACATTAAATAATGATATTTTTGCTATTACTGCATTTTTTGGTGGTGTTGCAAGATTTGTTGATGTTGCATAAGTAGTTGAAGTTACTTTATTTCCTTGAGTGGAACTAATAAAATTGCCTGCTTTATCATACCATTGTACTGCTACAAAACTATCATTTACACCATCAGATTTTACTTTTGCACTTATCGTATATTGCTTAGATGGTGATATTTTAAACAAATCAGAAACCACATTAGCATTTGCTGCTGAAACCACCTTAAATGCTTTTTCATTTGTATCCCATGTTCCAGTTGCATTTACATTATCATGCCAATAATTTAACCCTTCTTCTCCATTACCATTTCTAACTAAATTCTTCCCAACAACTTTCAATCTTGTACTAACTGTAGATTTAACTCCACTCGAGATATAACTACCTACTGTACTTGCTTTTTCAAATAAGGCATTCCTAAACCAAACTATTCCTGTATCTCCACTAGTGTTTACTCTGGCTCTTAACTCTACCTTTACATTTGTTGCTCCTGTGGGTGCTGTGATGTTTTCTAATTTTATATTGCTAAAAGTTGTATTAGTAATCGCTTTAGTGTCAGTTGCTTTAAGTATTGTATTTGAATTATCTCTCCATACTAGAATAATTTGTCCGTCGAAACTTCCTGCATTGACTTGTATTTTTGAATTTACTAAAAAAGAATATATTTGTCCTTCTACTATATTATCTATGACTTGATAAACTACTGCTAACTCATCATTATCTGTACTACCTGTGACTTCAATCTTCTGTGCATTTTCAGTAGTGTCTAAACTCCATGTTGCAGTTAAATTAGATGTTTGTGCCTTGCTAAAATCATCAACCACACCATCTGCATTCGTATCTGCATCCATATTTGAAGATTTTACTAAGTTAGTTCTAGTAACCCCACTCAATTCAACGCTAACTTGCCCGTATATAGTGTTCGCTATATGATGTATTCTATCTGAAATCGTGATTGTAGTTTTCTCAACTGTATCTAATCTATTTTCTAAATCAGTAGTCCTCGTGTCAAGACTTTGTGTATCTGTTTCTGCTTCATCTAATCTGTCCTTCAAAACTGTAAATGTTTTGCTTTTGACACTTGAATATCTAGCATCTACTATTTCTGTGTTACTGTCTCCAGTTTGTCCTACTAAATTATCTATTCTATCTATCATATCATTTATTTTAGGATATGCTTCTTTTAACTTATCACTTGGTAAAAGTTTATTACTCAAATTACCACCTCTATTCTCTAGCAAAAGCTATATAACTAATATCACAAGCATCTACATACCACCAGTTTTGAAAATTAGCTGGTGTTACTGTTTTCACTCTTGCTCTTACTTTAAATCTTGCATTTACATAATCATATTCTAAAACTTCTACATTAATTGTCATTGTTGTAGTATTACCATCACCAGTTAAATATCTCATTTGTGGAGCCCCTCTAAAGCTAGGAGTAACAATAAATTCCCTTCCAATAAAGTCAGGGTTAGTCAGCGTTATCCAAGCAATACCTATTCCTTGAGAGTCTAAAGTAGCCTCGTCTGGAACATTATCTACCCCTGAACTACTTCCACTCAAACTAGCAGTTCCACTTTCAAATAAATTAAGATAAACATATTCGTTACCATTGCTTAATATTTTCTTTTTAAAACCTTCTTCATCCATTATTGTTTGGCTTCCATTTCCATGATCTACTACAAAACCTGCATCAGCAAACGTTATTCTAAGAAAATAGTTTTTACCTGCATCTTTCGTAAATCTAATTCCTTCGTTATCTATTAATATATATTGATTGGTATCTATTGTGTTATCTGTGTTTAGTTTATACACTTTTAATCCTTCACTATCCCATTTAAAAGCATTAGGATTGTCAGCGTTGCCTACAATACTAATTAAATTGGTCCATATTGTTCCTGAAATTATTTCATCTGCTACAAATCCATCGCCAGTACCGAATGTTCTCCATATCCAGTTACCACTTTGGTCTTTTTCATTACTAATTGCTAAAGTACCACCTAAAAGTCTTAGTGCCTTTGTTGCAAGTTGCTCGTCTTGATTATCTAGTATTAATATTCCGTTATTATCTGTTACCTTAACTGTTCCAAGTCCTGCCTTTAAGTCATTGTTAGCTGCATCAATTGTGCCTTCTAGTATGCTTGTAGATATTGTATTATTAGAATTTATCGCCTTTGCTCTATTCCATATATCTTTATAGTTTTTAACTTCATTTACAGTTTTTCTAATTTCAACGTTGTATGTGCTTATATCATCTTGAAAGTTGCTTAATATTACTTTTGAATTTCTCTTTTCAATAGGATCATATTCATATTCAACAATTCTAGCTGCTATTTCTATACCCAATCCTTCATCAACAGGCTTTACTGTATCTCCAAGTCTTATAGTTTCAAGTGCTTTGAATTCATCTAATTCTTCAAGTTCTAAAAAATCAATTTCATAAATTACTTTAGGATTTCCTTCACTATCTTTTTTAGTTCCATCTACAATATGCTTTATTCCTTTTAGGTTTTTACCTAATCTTATTTCTACACCATTATTGGCTCCTCGCATACTATATAAATTTACTGTGTATTTATCAAATTCAAGTTCGGCATCATAAGCCTGTGCTATATCAATAAGAAGTGCTCTTTTATTTATTTCCTGCTCGTCTCTTTGAAAAGTTTGAGTCCCTAAATCTTCAACTGTACCGACAGTAAATGATGTTCCCTCTAAAGCATATTGCAAGGCTTCTGTAGCAGTAATGTTAGAGTAATCAAATAGAGTGTTTTCTTCTAGCAATTCATAACTTACTTGCTCGCAGTATACACTGCATAAAAGTTTGTTGTTACTTGTTCTTTCTTTAGTATAAGTAACAATATTAAATAATTGATTTTCAATTTCTATTTGATTTCCATACTGTATATAATCAGTTTTGAGTTCTTCAATTATAGCTGTAAATGTAAATATATAATCTCCGTTGATTTTTTCTCTTATAGTAGCCTTGGAGACATTATTGAGTATTGCTAATTGTTTTCCTGATTTATCTTTTACAATTGGATACAAGGTATCACCACCTTATAAGTATGTGTTTCTATAATTAAAAAACACATTTACGTTTAAATTAGTTCCATCTATAGTGAATGTGCTGTCACCAACTGGTATTTTTACAAAGCTACCTGTAAAATCCATAAGTTTATTAACTTTTTCTCCGTATGCATCTATGGTATAACAAAGCATTTTTTCACAGTCTACATAAACCTTTTCTGTTATGTTTTGAATTGTAAATCCACCTGTGGAGTTTGAAATACTTATAGAGTCTGCTGTTCCATCTATCTCTATTACTGGCATAGCTTCATAAGTACCTAAATTTGTTACTGTAGCCTCTTGATAACCAGTAATATAAAAATTGTTTTGAAGGTCATATCCAACTGGAATATCAGAATACAAATAAACCTCACTATCAAGTATTACATTCTCATTTAAGTAAGTTGAATAAGCAAAAGGTTTGACTTGAAAAGTAAGGTTTAAAATATCAATAGAATTGTCTATTTTACTACTCATTCCTATTAATCTACCAGTGTAGTATTTATCAGATTCATAATCTAAAATAAGCTGTCCTTCTTTACTGAGCCACTGTGATATTTCTCTAATTTTTAATCTTCTTAGTGAGAAATCAGATTCTATAAAACCACATTCAAGTTCAATTATTTTATCTTCATAACTATTTTCAAATTTATATGAACCATGTCTATTAGGTACAACTTCCTCGACTATTCTTTTTTTAGCAAGTGGGGGAAGGTTTTTAGTTTTTACATATATTCCATATTCGCTTGAATGTTTATCTAGTGTACTTGTAGTAAATCTAAATCCATACATTATAAAACACCTGCCCCTCTATCTGTAGCAGCTTGTAAGGCATGAAGCTTTCTTGCTATTCTACCTAAGTCAGCTTCTTCTCTTACCACTAATTGTGATATATTAAAGTTGTTTATAATTCTGCCAAGTAAACTTTGTGTTTCTTCGGCAGTATATACTTTTTCTCCACCTTTGAAATTAACTAGTTCTGGCCCTTCTTCCCCTACAAGTGCCAATCCAGCTCTAGCATAATCTGTACCCTCTGCATATCCATTTCCAATCCAACTACCTGGTTCTTCATCATCTTCATCATCATCAACTGTCCTCATATTTCCATCATCATCTATTATTGTGTGAGTACCATCTTCATCGAATATATGATGTTCTCCTGTATCTGAGTTATAATATGATTCTGAGCCCCCACTACTACCTCCTCCACCTGTTCTGTAAACACTATCACTTATTTTATCCCCAAAATACTTCTTTTGTTCGTTCAATTTAGATGTGGTGTTTTCTATCTCTTCTCCAAGTTCTGCCTGTGCTACTTGAAGCTCTAATAATCTGTTTCTATATTCTAGTGCTTCACTAGATCCTTCTCCAAACTTTTCAATAGCTTTATTAAGAGCTTGTTCTGTAGCTTCTATTTCTTTATTAAGTAGGTTATGTTTTTCCCTTTGTACTTCTAACTGTCTTGAAAGATCTTCTACACTATCAGCAACTATATCATTTTTTATCTTCCAAAGTTCATATTTATTCTCTATTATGCTTACTGTATTTCTAACATAGTTTTGTACTTTACCCAAAGCATCAGCTATCTTTGTTGCAAGATTTTCAGATGCATTTCTAACTTTATAAGCATTATTCTCAAGTCCTTTTGTGAACATGTCAACAAAATTAGGTGCCCATTTATCACTATCAGATGCAGGACCTTCTTTTGTCGGAGAACTAAAACCTAGAAAATCTTTTATAACTCCAGCAACTTTCTTAACTCCATTTTTCACATCTTCAATTTTAGACTTAATTCCACCTACGAACATGTCAATCATATTGGTTGCCCAATTTCTAGCACTATTAACTAAATTGTCAAAAGTGCCTACTACTGTATTATTTATATTAGTAAATACAGATTTTATAGCTTCCCAAAGTTCAATTGCTTTAGCCTTTACTGTGTCCCAGTTGCGATATAAAGACACCCCTGCTGCAACTGCTGCTCCTATTGCTAAAACTATTCCACCAGTCGCAAGGTTTAGTGTTCCCATTGCTGCACTTAATCCTTGGGTTGCTAAAGTCTGTGCAAAAGTTGTAGCTGTCCATGCTACATATAACCCTTGAACAGTTTTGATTACTTTTAAAGCTCCTATAGCAGCAGCTAACCCTAAAATTATAGGTATTAGAGTTTCTGAATTTTCTTTTGCCCACTGTATTGATTCACTAAACTTAGTAAAAAGCTCTATACCTGTGTCTACTGCATCACTCACCTTTTGTTTTATCATAGGCATATTATCACGTATGTTGTTTGCAAGTTCAGTAGCTTTTGGTAAAAGTTTTGCCCCTAATTCTGCTGTTATATCTTTTATTTGACCTTTTATATCTCTCCAAGTATTAGCAAAATCTCTGTTAGTTTTTTCTGCATCCCCTATTGCATTTTTGCTTTGTTCTGTGACTATGATATATCTAAGCTTGATTTTTTCAAGTTCTGTAAGTTCTTTATACTCTTTATTCCATCCTAATTCTTGTAATTTTTGTTTCATTACAGTTTCATTTATTACGATTCCTAATGCCTTTAAGTTTTCGGTCTCTCCAAGAAGTCCTTTCCGAAGTCTTTCAACTGCTTCGGCTGATCCACCTTGGATATTTTGAAAGGAAGCTAGATCAGTACCTAGTTCTTGTATTTGAGTTGAAAAATTAAAGGCTTCTTGTGTACTTGCTCCAAATCCAGTTAGCATGTCCTGGCTATCTGCAAGCATACCTTTTATTTCTACTCTACTGCCACCAACTTTATCCCTAAACTCACTAGCCCACTTTTCTGCATCTTTTGTCATTTCTCCAAATACAGTATTGAATTTGCTTTGCATTTCTGCTGCATCAGAAGCAAGTTGCACAGATTTAACCCCTACACCAGCTATAGCTGTTCCTATTGCTGTACCTGCTACTGCTACCTTTTTAGCAAAAGCATCGAATGACTTTTTAATATTAGTAGCCTTTTTATTTATATTATCAAGTTTTCTGTTTATATTGTTATCCTTTAAACTAATAACCCCAAATAATTCAAAGAGTTTCAATGTATCACCACCTTTAGGGCATAAAAAAAGCACTCTTGAAAGAGCGCTAATTTCTCATTATCATCTGAAGATTCGGAAGTTTTTTAGTCGGTTCTAAATTTACTATATTTTTTCCTAGATTAAGCATCCTAAGATTAGTAAAATGTTCAATACCTTTTAGACTTGATACTTTTATACTGCTTAAGTCTATGCTTTTAATATGCTTAACATCTGACTTCATAATAGGTCCTTTTGGTTTGTCAATTAAAAGCCTTATATATTTTTCAAAATCTTCATCACCAAATACTATTGCTACATCTTTATTATCTTCTTTATTGCTTTGAGTTATTGGTGTATCACTAATAATAGCTGTGTTGGTTTCAGCATTCCATCCTACATGTTTCCCTAACATTTCTGCAACTTTCCTAAGTGGTACATAAGTAGTGCCTTCATACAAAATGTTATCAGCATTTACTTTTGTACCATTAACCTCTAATTTAATCTTGTTAAAGACCACTTGAATAGTTTTAGTTACTGGCTCAGCTAAAGCTGTTGAAGTTAACAAAACTGTTACTATTACTCCTACAACAAAACCTTTTAATTCCCTTTTCACTTGTATTCCTCCTTTGTAGGTTATTTTAATATTTATTATATGTAATTTTATGACAAAAATACAAGCGAAAGGAATTATTTTTTAAAAGTTTTTAGTATCCTTTCCACATCTTTCAATATTTCTTTTGAATTTTTCTTCTTAATTTGAGGTTTCTTTTTAATTAATCTCTTTTTGTATTCCTCAAAACTTATAAATTCTATTTGTTTTAATTCCATGTAAGGATAAATCATTAAGTATCTTTCCCAAAGTTTGTCCTCTAATGACTTTAATTTAGCTTTATTTATTAGTTCTATACCTTCAATGATGTCTAGGTCTAAAATGAAATTAATATCGCTATATCGGTTTAGTAAAAGGTCATAAGTTTGAGCTGCATCTATTTGGCAGCTTGTTTGAAAAAACTCATAAACCCCTCTTGTCCGAATAGCTTTTTAAAAGCGTTTATTGTTTCTTCAATCTCCAAGTCTAAGAATTCTTTAGGTTTAATGCCGAGTAAGTCTCCCATAAACTCAGCTATTTCATTTTCAGCTAAGTCTAGCCTTTCAAGTATAATAAACACCATATCAGTTCCTAGATCTTCTAAAATCTCACCTTTCTTTTTGCCTTCTGCATTATAATTTTCAGTTGCTTGCTTTAAGCTATCTTTTATACCTAGCTTTCTAAGTATTCTTGTAAATTTAAATAGATCTTTAGTCTTTAGCTTTCTCATTTCCATATACTAAACCTCCTATATAAAGAAAATAAGACACTCGTTGTAGAGTGCCTTATACTGTAGTAAAGTTAATAACAAATTCTTGTTCAAGAGCATTACCAGCTAAGTCTTTTACATTAGTTGTAACAATAGCTGTGTAATCGGTAGTAGCTGAAAGGTTGCTTGCAGGTAACAATGTAACAGTAAGCTTGTCTGCCGACTGAGTAAGCGTGTAATCTACTGTGTTTCCAGTAGCATCTAGTAATATGAAGTTAGACTTAGTAACTGTGTTAGCTGCAATAGCTTCATCAAATGTAAATACTATGTCTGTATCAACTGCTACACCAGTTTCACCATCAGTTATGTTTGCTGTAACTGTTGGTGCAGTAACATCACCAGTAATTTTGGGATAATATATTTCAAATGGTGGAGTATCTAAATCATCAGCATCATAATGCCCCGTGAAGGTTACTTGCATAACTGCTTCTCCACTATCCTCAGCAGTGAATGTTAATCCTTCTGTATTTACCGCATTTTTAACTATTATAATAACTGGATTACTACTTCCTGTAAGTCTACCTACAAAAGCTATATTATCTATATAATCACTTACTGATATATCATTTTTAGCTGTGATAATATCAAAGGTGTCATTTGTCGTAGTGTCAATCTGTCCTGTTGCTAGTGCTGTTGCTATATTATCAGCAGTCATTTCAAGTATATTTGTAGTAAGCCTTACCTCCCAGTTGTCTACTACTGAAAGGCCTTTCGCATCGCCTTTTACTCCATCTATTTCAATCTTTCTCATGTTAGGCTGTGCTGAAAATTCATTTCCACCTTGAGTAGCCCCAAGTAGAGTTCCAGTCATTGTTGCTATATCAAAGTTTTTATATACTGCTCCTGCATCTAAAAGTAAATGCTTGGCAGTATTGCTATTATAGCCAGTGGTTTGTACCATAATTTACCTCCTATCTAAAATATGTTTTTACATTGTATCTTAATTGCCTTCTATGAATAGAAGGGTCAGTATCAGGCACCATGAGCCTATTAATTCTATAGATAGACACGTGAAAATTCTCATCTAAAATTTGAAGTCTATTTAGCTTTTTATCTATATTATCTGTGATAGTTTCAAGTTCTGTAGTATCAGCTTTGTTGTCCCATATATCAATTTCAAGCGTGAAATCTTCCCTGTATTCAGCCCTATTTGAATTGGGGAATTTATACAATATATAAGGAAGTTCAGGTGGAAGTTGTGTCTTTGGATCTTTTTCAGGAACTAATTCAAAATACACCCTGCTATGCACTTCATTTAGTTTTGAGTATATAGATTGAAGCAAACTAACCAATTTTATTCAACTCTCTTTCGGCAAGTTTCTTAATTCTGCTTTTGTTTTCTTCAACTGCTGGAGTAAGATAAGGTTGTGCTCTTTGTTTGTAGGTTCCTTTTTCAACATAAACTGCATATTCTGTGTTTGTGCCTATAACAACCGATTTATCATTATCTATTACTTCATTTTCTATGCTTCCTCTAAGATTACCAGTATCAACTGGTGCTCTAACTTTAGCTTCACTTGTCACAAACTCCCCTATAGCATGTAGAGCTCTTTTCTCAGCTTTAGATATAGCTCTAAGTACATCTTTTTTATAGCTTTTATATTTAAACATTTAAAACACCCTTATATTCTAAATCTACTTGCATAAATTCGCCCTTGTTATCTACTAGTTTAACTTCATAAATATTGCCATTATCATTTATTCTATCTGCTACAGTTATATCTGTTATTTCACAGTACATTCTGTGAGTAGAGTAAATAGTTTCTTTATCTGCTACTACCCTCTCAGTTCCATTTAAAAGCCTTATATAAGCATTTATAGTTGCTAGTGTTGTCCATGTCTCTATAACCCCACCAAAACCATTGTCGGTGGTTGTGAGACGTTCTATGTTTACAGGATTCATATATTTTTTAAAGCTATCTAGCATATTACCACCTTACCTTTTTAAGATGGCTTAGTTTCTTTAATAAATTTTTAGGATATGGGGTATTATCGTCTTTATAGGTTATGGATATATCGCCTATACTTTTAGACTTTATATTGTCATTACTAGAACTGTCATGATCTATCATTTTATCTATTACATGGGCTACTATTCCAGTATCCTCAATAGAGCTGTTATTCAAGTAATTTTTAAGATACTCTAAATAATCTGTTCTTTCCATCTAATCACCCCTTTAGGGCCTGAATAAGCTCGTCCTTTTTCATGCTTGAATAACCTTCTATTTCTTTTTCTTTAGCAAGTTCTTTAAGTTCTTTTACTGTCATATCTTCAAGCTTTTCAAGTTCTTTTTGCTTTTCTAAATCTTTCGTTTTTTCTAATTCTTTTTGTATTGCTAATCGCCTACGTCTTTGAAATGCTGTAGCACTCATCTAATCACCCCTATGCTGTTAATGTATCAACACTTGTTGCATCTGAAATTGTATAGCCAAGTTTACTTCCAGCTGAAATTTCATTATTTACAGTTGTAACACTGTTGCTTGTTGTTGCTGGTGTAACTTCCAAAACTAAATCGCCATTTAAAGCCTTTTCTAAAATCTCTAAATACTTCCAAAAATCACCCAAGCTATATCTATAATGTTTTTTAAAATTTATTACCTTACTCATATTATACCTCCTCATTAATAGAAATAGAAAAGGCTAGGTATTTACCCTAGCCTATATATTAACCATTAGTAACTATCTTGACTATTCTTACATTTTTCGGGTCATATACTCTATCCCAATTTGCAGCGTCAGCTATTTCAGTAAGTGTCGGCATTTCTGCAAGAACATTTGCTTCTGTCCATTTGAATCCTCGTGGGTGCAAGATAAACTTTCTTCTATGAATTAGGATATCTTCACCCATTAGGGAATCTCTATCAGTTTCTACAGGTACCTTTGGTCTGCCTTCTGCATATCCTACTGCTCCGGCACCAAACAGATATGAAGTGTATTTATATCCGCTTGTTGTCCCAGCCACAACAGGTAGCCCATCATCAACGATAACAGTCATTCCCATGTAAGTACCCCAACCGATGTCAGCTCTATTATCTGGGATGTAGTCGATTAGGCTTAATTTCTGCAAGTTAGTGTGTACTACAGAGTGCATTGCAATTGCAGTAAGATTGTTCTTTGCATCTCCCAGCAATTGTTTAGCATCAAGTATTACTTCTGCACTCATTTTGTTTGCAGAAGTAGCATTTACACCATCTTCTGTTGATACGTTTTTAATTAAGTCTCCTGAATCATTTACAGCGTTGTCAGCAAATACACCGTCTAATGATTTCAACAAAATCTTTTGATATTGTCTGTCCCAATAAGCAATAACTCTATCTGCTATTGCCTGCATTGGATCTGCTCCTGCAAGTTCTGCAGCCAAATCTTCAGCACTCCACGCTTGACCGAACATGAATACTCTTGCTTGGTCTTGCCCGGTAGTGATTTTTTGAGTTTCTAACGCCGTATTAGATTGAAGTGGTTGCGGATCACCTGACAAATCATTAAAGAACGGCATTTTAATCATGTCGCCGCCATTTGCAAGTTTGCCAGAAATTATAGCATCTGTTGAGATTATACCACTTCTGAATAACAATGATTTTTCTGGTGTAGTGTTAATAATATAATTATTAAACACCTCAGGTTTTATAATGTCTGCTACTCTAGTTACTACGCTAGGCATAATAAATTCCTCCTCAAATTAATTTTATAGTCCATAATCCGCAGGATTAAATCCTGCTTTTTCAATTAATGATTTTGCAAGCTGTGGATTTTCTTCTAATATTTCAGCCTGTTTCGCTAAACTTACTTTTCCTCTTTCCCAAGGATTATCTTTGTATTCCTGGGAAACTGGCTTTGTGTCTGGGTTAGGCTCTCTGCCTGCTAGCTTATCATCACCAAACAAATACGAATCAGTTTCTTGTAACTTAGATAACTGTTCTTCCAAGCCTATAATATTATCTCCATCAAGCTTGATGTTTTCTAAATTTAATAATGCTTTTACTGCTTTAATATTTTTAGCTTTAGCTTTCATTAGAGCATTTTCTAATGCTCTATCAAAGTTTAACTGTTCTATTTTTTTCTCATATTCTTCAATAGTAGTTTTGTTTAGATTTTCAAGTTCATTAATTTTGTTTAGTAGTTCTTCGTTCCCTTGTGCTTTCGCTTTTAGTTCTTCAAGTTGCTTAGTTCTGTCATCTAGCATTGACTTATATTCTTTTTTCTGTTCGTTTACTTCGTTGTATTTATCCTTAGGAACAAAGTATTTAGGCAGTTCCTTTTTTATAGCTTCTACCTTATTTTCAATTTCTTCGTTTTCTAATATAGCTTGTAGCCATTCCATATATATAACCTCCTATTTTACTTTTTTATACTGGTTAGTGCCAGTAATAGCTTACGTTTCTTTATACTCTAACCTTTAAAAAGAGTAGAATTTATTGCATAATAAAAGACACTCTGCTGAGTGCCTAATTATCATCTTCTAATAAACCTTTAATATCAAATTCTTTACCAAATATCCTCATTAGTTCTAGCCTTTGAAGATCTTTAATCTCCTGGGGACACTTGGGATGATTATAAATTTTAGTGTGAAGCTCTAGAATCTTGCGCGCCCATTCAATGTCTAATTTGATTTTCATTTGTTTTCCTTCCTATACGATTTATTAATAATATTATACCGTATAGGCACTATTTGTTTGCTATTCTATTTCTAAACCATTCTTGGTAATTTGTGTATGGTATAACCTCGCCTTTGTTGTTTTCATCTCTAGATCTTCTAACTTTTGGATCGTATTCTTCTCCAAGGATAGATATTTGAGTGCATCTACAGTTTATGACTTCTTTTGCTGGACCTGAAGGATCACCTGGATACATAAGACCATTTGAAAATCTTTCGTCTAAATCAACTGTTTGTCCATCCAGTCTTTGGTGCCTATCTCTAGTCCTGCTATCAAGTGTAGCAAGCCATCTTTTTTGCATCTCTACACCTTGATTTCTAGCTTGCTTCATACCTTCAAATCTTGCACTCTCTCTTACTCTGTGCCCTTCTGTCTGAACAATTCTGATAGCTTTACTAGCTCCTATACCCATCCTATCTTTTACTTGTTTTGATATATCTCTATAACTTTTACCTTGTATAAGTCCATTTGCTATTTCCTCTTTAAGCTTTTTAACTAAATAAGCTATATTATCTTTATTTCTATTATTCCAACCTATTCTGTCAAATGGATTGTTAATAACTTCTTCAATTAATTCCTTTTTAAGTAGTGTGAATCCTAGTTTTGTGTCTAGAGTTTTTTCAAATGCATATCCAGTCATGTAGTAGCTTTCCTCATACAGTTTTGCTAGACCATTTTTAAGTGTATTAGCACTTTTACCATTTATTTTGACTATTTCCTTGCTTATTTGCTTTTCTAAGTTAGCAAGCCTATTATATCTAAACATTTCATTTTGATTAAATACACCTTTTTCATTGTAGTATGCTATCCTAGACCTTATTTCTTTTAAGGCTTGTGTATAGTAGCTTAATATTTGCTTTTCTATGCCCTTCTCTAGCTTATCAAGTGCTTTGTTATTCTTCTTGAATATTTGTTCTAGCATTAGCAACACCTTCTATAAGGTCAAGATCAATCATATTTTCTCTTTGCTCCTTAACTAGTTTTAATTCTTCCTGGGAATCTTCTACCCATGGATGATTAGCAAGTATAGTTTCATCACTTACTACTCCTTTACTGATCTGTGCTATTTGTGCTGTTTCAAGGTCATTTACTAGCATACTCTTAGTGAATGTAAACTGTACTGTTTTATAATCATAGTTTTTATTATCTCTAATGTTAATATACTCAGTCACAAACCACACAAACTGCTTAAGAGCTTTTCTAAACTTCCTTTCCATGTGATTAGCCTTTAAATCTAGAAGCATATATAAAAATTTAAGAGCTATTCCAGATGGGCTATTACCAAATCTATCAGTTTTTATGTTTACCCCTTGGCCGAATAGGAATATATTTTCTTCGAGTCTATCAAGGTGTTTTTCTTTAGCTTCTACAGGAATATTCTGTTCTAAACTATCAACTCCACCTTCTTCTGCAACTTTTATAGCTTTATAATATCTAAGGTTTTGCATAAACTCTGATAAATCTGTACCATCATAACCTTTGAGTATTGTTATTAGTTCTTGTACTTCTTCTAAACTGTTAGCCATATCCGATATTGATTTATCATATTCATCTACAAGTTCTTTATAAAACTTAAGGTCAGATACCATTTCCTCGTTGTTTTTGAAAGGTATAAAAGGCACTCTCTCCCATCCATATCCTTTTTCATTGTAATCAAAGTGACTTTGTGGGTTTTCTTCTACAGAATCATCAATCTCAAACTCTCCAATATCATTTTCAATGTAGTAGGTTACTGTTTTAGGTGTCCACCACTCTGCTCTTATTTTGTCTTTGCCATTTATAGTAACTAAGTAATACCTAATAGCTGCTATCATATTCTTTTGCTTTGATGTTTCGTATATAGGTATTACTTCCTCTGCTGGTACTATTATATAGTCAAATTCTCCATTTGAATTGATATAGGGATGTAGATATTCAACACCTTTATTACTTGCACCTTTGCCTAGTTCTTGAAGAATATCGTCAAAATCCTCGTCTAGGATGTCATTAATCCTTTGGGTAAAAGTATCATCATCAGTCTGTATTACCGGTGGTTTACCTAAAAGATAATTAACCTTTTGGTCTACAAGTAGTTTGTGCCAGTTATGTGGAATTTTATTATTTGTCTTTTCAGTATCTTCTACCTTTTCGCCATCTCTAATAAAATACATCTTTCTATCAAGTATTTTATTTTTATTCATGTAATACTTTTGGCCTTCTAGCATATCAGTTGTGTCATGCTCTGCTATAAGGTCCTTTATAACCCTCTCATTAGTCACGTTATTCTCTACATCCAACTGAATATTAATTAAATCTTGTTCGGTTACATACATTTAACCACCTACTTTAAAATTTCTATTTTATTAAAGGACATATCCCTCTCACAAGCATATCTAGTAGCATCTATTGTATGATTGTTTTTATCTTCAAGTTTTGATTTTATATTTCCATCTTTGTCAACTTGATAATCTATCGACTCAAATTCTTTAGCTGTATTTGGTGTTCTCTTTGGATCAATAACTATAGAATCTAGATCATCAAGCCACTTTTCTCCATACTCAACACTTCCTGGTCCTTTTTTAGCACCAGTTATTTTTATGCCATACGACTTTAATTCTGCTATTGATTTAGGTTCGGCACTGTCAGCAATTATTCTAAAATCATTATATTTTTGCTTCTTAATCCATTCTGCAACTTCTCTATTGCTAAGTTTCACACCATAATACTCATCTATAGCATAAATCTTTTTTCTTGTTTTATCATAATGCCATCTTACAAATGCAAATGGATCAGCAGCATAACCCCAGTCAATACCTTGCTTAATATTATCAAACCTTTTTATCTCATCATCAGTAATCCTTCTAAATACAAGATTGCTAAACGGTACAATACCACTACCTATAGGTTCACCTAAATATTCATGTCTATATTTATATTCATTTCTCTTTTTAACTTCCTCTGCTTCTTCTCTAAAAGCCTGAGAAACATAAGGATTATCTACATATGTGCTATGATGAACAAAGGTATTATCCGATATAAATTGAGTGTCATATTTTTTATTAACCCAGTTTTGTTTTCTTTTAGGTGGGTTATAACTATAAAAAATGCTATATTTTAAATTTCCTGGCAGTTCTGCTCTTATAATAGAATTTACTATTGTTTGAACTTCTTCTTCTGTTTTAAATTCTGCAAGTTCCTCTATCCATAGAGTCGCTATAGGAAATTTGCTTGTTTTGATAGACTTAATTTTTTCTGGTTTATCTGCTCCACGAAAAAGTATTTTATTTCCTCTAGGGATATATTTTAGTTGTAAGGGACTTTTCTTTACGTCCCAATACTCTGATACTCCTAAGTGTTCTATAGCCCATATAAGCTGTTCATATACAGATGTTTCAAGTGTATTTCCTACTTTTCTGACTACTAGAGCATTTACTGGCTTTTTCATTAAATCGTAGATGATTCTAATACTTATATGTGATGATTTAGAACTATTACGTCCACCTTTCAGAACTTTGTATAGGTATTTATCTGAGTTTTTCCAAAAACTATAAAATGCCGGAAGTATTTTGTCCGACAGTTTTATCTTTTTCATTCTTCATCATCCAGTTCTATGTCATCTACTATTTGCACACCTACTTCTCCACTTAAATTAACATTATCCTTAAATAATGCATATCTTTTGCCAAGGAGTTCAGCAGCCCTTATTCTCTCTTTAGCTGAAACCTGTTTATTTATTATTCTTGCCCTACTCTCATAGTCTCCAATATTTTCTACAACAATAATTTCTTCTTTTTCTTCTCCTCTCATTACTGCTGTTAGATATTTCATTACTTCGTTAGCTTTTGCTATTCTTTTATCTTCTAGTTCTTTTAATCTTTTCTTGATAAAAAAGTCAAGTTTAGTCAAGTTTTCATTTCCTATTTGTTTTGCAGTTTTCTTGCTATAACCTGCTTTTCTAGCAGCTTCTGTGGCATTCCCCAATTCAATATAATAATCAATAAATCTTTTTTGTTTTTCAGTTAATTTAACCATCACCACCACCTCAACGCTATTTACTTTTTTACTCTTCTTCCTCGAATATCTCTTGTAATCTATCAATATAATCTAATAACACTCTTATCTCATCAACATTACCTTCTATTTCTTCTCTTGTTTCAATAACACCATTTTTAGTTGTTCTGATATACTTCACAATCTCACTTCCTTTCGTAAGATATTCTCACGCACCTAGGCCACAAACAAAAATAATGGAGTTCATCTGCTTTTTTAAGCCATTCACAACCTTTACATTTGCATCTATCGAATCGAATTGTTTATTTGTAAGCTTCATACTCTTGTACCCTTTTGTGAGTTTATGTATTTCTCTTTCTTTTTATTTTTTCTTGTATTAATTAAATGCTCTATTTTATCAACGTATTCTTTATCATCACTAACTCTTATATGACTGATTAGCAAATATTCATTTCTTGTCTTTGGAAATCTATTATTAAGTACATTATCTTTTATAGTTGTAGCAATTTTCTTAGATTTTATATGTGTATGTGCTTTATCAAACCCATACTTTTCAACCTTATCAAGATTAACCACTATAAATCCATCATCACAAGGTTTAATGATTATGTTCATACAATCAGTCCTTAAAATTTTATATAAAAGAGAGTGTGGCTAATAATAATAGTCACACTCTAAAAAAGGGGGCCTATGCTCATAATCCCGTAGGGATTAAGCTAGTATCAACTTAGACTTCCCTATCGGGAAATGTTAGGGAGTAAATATAAAAGCACCTAAGAACTTGTCCTAGGTGCCTTTACCTTTACCATAGCTGTGAATGTGAATATGAAATATCCTCTCAATATCATTGTATCAATTTTTTTTTAAGCTTGTGTCTTGTATTCGTCTACTCTTACAGCTTCAACACCAAATAGTGCAACTGATAATTTATTAATTGCTCTTTTTCTTATTTCTTTACACCATGATTCATGATATTTCACTTTATAAGCTATTTCATACCATTGTTCTGATTCAAAATATCGTCTGCTAATTATTTCTTTTTCTATTGGACTAAGCGAACTTAAACCTTTTTCAATTCTTTCAACTTTTTTCTTTGTTTTCTCAATTCTATCTTTCAAAATTTCCTTTTGAGTTATTATGTGTAATGCTTCATCTTCTGTTTGCTTACTAATGTTATATGTAGCACCTGTTTTTTCTTTACTGTAGTCTATAGCCGAAGCCCCTAAAGGCTCCAGCTCTTTCAGTTCGGATTCCATGTTTTCAATGCTAATTTTCAAAGGTCTATAGTTGTAAAGAAATTTCTCTGTAGTTTTATAGTAGTTCATATATGTCCCCCTTTTGCCTTTGTTACATACATTTCAAAGTTACAATTACTTCTTCTCCATCTTTTTCAAAATAGAAATATCTATTCAAATAATCCATATCATCATACACTTGCTTATATCCTAGCTCTTTTAATTCTTTTATTTTTTCTTTCATTTTTCTTAAATCTTCTTCTTCCCATTCGTTGTAAATGTAATCACCTTTAACCATGTTTATATGTATCATTCTTTCACCTCCTCAATTTAACGATGATACTTAAATATTTATATATTCCTCATCTGTTATTTCTCTGCCAAGTACAAATTCTACGCCTTCTTTAGTAAGATGATATACTATATCTCTACCGTTAGAAGCTTCATGACTGTATGCTAAATTCTTCTTCTTTAAATCTTCTAAATCACTTTGAATACTATGAAAATATCCATAATTTCTATAAGGCTTCTTTTTATAATCAAGTCCCAACATATGTTTCATCAACCTTAATTGCTCACAAGATACTTGTTTTGATAAGTTCAATTGATTCTCTCCTTTCCTCCTATTCCTTAAATTCCCATATAGACTGATAATGACTACACTCTTTTTTTATAGGGTTTTTAATTTCAATTAATCCATTTTTTGCTTGTGCATAGCACCAGTCATCTCCCCAATGTATGCAACTATAACAACATATTTCATTTTCTGATACTTCTAAAATTCCATCTTCATCATATCTTACACTTATAACCCCATCTTTATAGCATTTCATCACTCAACCTCCTTCGCTTTAATCCAGTAAATATTGCTTACATCATTAAATGTAAATACTTCTTTACTTCCTGCTCTTGTGCATTGTATCTCATTATCATAAAACTCTATCTTCTCTATTTCTTCTTCGATAATGCTTTCTCCATCACATGATTTATATTTTATTTTCATCACTCAACCTCCTTAGTTTTTTCTAGTAACTTTTCTAGTGTTTCAAGTATCCATTCATCTACAGCTATCATCTTTTCATAATTTGTATAAAAAGCACCAATATCTTTTAAGTAA